>ERZ780208.271-NODE-271-length-58103-cov-6.827694_pt1 | contig 58103 bp, 44 predicted proteins | sample MGYA00511167_ERZ780208 | MGnify/ENA primary metagenome ERZ780208 (study PRJEB29588, sample SAMEA2159202) | human gut metagenome | biome: human gut; feature: human-associated habitat; material: faeces | place: Denmark | collected 2008/2010 ...
GGTCTACGTCTGCTCCCCTCTGTCTGTGAACAGATAATTATTCAGCAGACCCTAATTAGGTGGATAAGTGATTATTACGCTGCAAATATAATCACAAAAGCGGAATAACGTGTCATTCCGACTGCGTTATTCCGCTTTATTCAAGTATTTTAAATTCCGTTTCGTAAACAATATGATGCCCGTTAATCAATCTAAACGAAAATTTTGTCAGATTGGGATTGGACATTGCTTTTTAGGCATGGTCCTTAAAGACAGGCCGGTTGCAGCTGACGGAAAAGCGGTCCATCCGTAATCAGTTCTCATAGAGTCTGCGTCTCTCGAAAAACTTTCTGGTGAAGCAGACGAACAGCAGGGCTCCGACGGCCTGCATCAATGCCACCGTGCGGAATGTGGTGCTGAATCCGCATGTCTCGGCGATTACGCCTCCCAGCAAAATGCCGAAGCCCATGCCGAGATCCCACGAAATCAGAATGGACGAGTTGGCCGTGCCGCGCTGGTCGTGGCGGGCTACCTTGATGAACATGTTGAGGAATGCCGGATACATCTGTCCGTTGCCTAAGCCAATCAGTAGCGCCGAGGCATAGAAACTCCACGGGGTTATGACAAACGCAAACATAAAATAGCCAAAGAATGACAGCAGGACGCCGACAAGTGCATTGTGGGTCATGCGTCCTGCGCGGAGGCTTTTTCCGCCGAAGAGGCGTGATACGAAAAGACCTATGGACAGGATCATGAAGAATATGCCGGTCCCGTCGGTGATGCCGAGCTGCTCTTTGCCATAGATGGCCACATAGTTGCTCATGACGCCCCAGCAGAGCCCGAAGAAGCAGATGTTGACGGCGAGCAGCCATGCGCGGCCGAGAAAGAAATGGTCAAGGCTTAATTTCGGCTTGTCGGCCACTGCCGCTCTTTGGGGAAGCCTTACCGATGAAGAACAGAGGAAACCCAAGAAAGCCAGCAGCAGCGCCAGCCAAAACAGCAGGTCGAAATTGCCTGTGGTGTGATATATGTATATGCTGGCACTCGGAGCGATGGCCATGGCCAGATTATTGCTCAGGCCGTAATAGCCGATGCCTTCATTCCTGCGGCTTGATGGAAGCACGTCGATGGCGACGGTGCTGTTGACAACGGTCGTCGCGCCGAAAGGAATGCCGTGAAGTGTGCGGACAATGGCGAACATGAGCAGTGTGCCCGCGCATATATATCCTCCAAAGCAGATGAAGAACAGAAAGAAACATGTCATTAGGACGGTTTTGCGGTCGAACGTGTCAACGACAAATCCGCTGAAAGGACGTATCAGTAGTGTGGCGATGACATAGCCGGAGAGAACAACTCCGATGACATCCTTGTCGGTATGAAACTGCGCATCAAGATAGAGCGGCAGCAGAGGTGTCAAGAGATAGAAAGCAAAGAACAGCAGGAAATTGCATGTCATTACCTTGATATACTGTCTGTTCCACAGTTTTGCCGTGTTATGATTGCTGTCATTACTTCCGTTTTGCCATTTCCCATTCATTTGTTATCCGAAAAAATCCTACCTATTTATATATTATGTTTATTGTTGCTTTCAGACTGAAATCTCCCCGCGTATGCTCCTTGTCATATAGTCCCTCACGGTTTCCGGGTCATCGTATCTGGCCTGAAGATACATCAGCTTTGTCACGGCGCTCTCCACCGTGCTGTCATATCCGCTGATGACACCGGCCGATTTCAGCTGGTAGCCCGTGTCGTAGCGCCCCATCTCGACCTTGCCGGCCATGCACTGGCTGATGTTGATGATGGTCTTGCCCAGTGCTGTCGCCTCGCGGAGGGCGTTGAGGAGCCATGCCTTCTGCGGGGCGTTGCCGCTGCCATAGGTGCGCATGACGATGGCGCGCAGGTTGGGAGTGGCGATGACGTGGCGCACGAGGTCCTCACGTATGCCGGGGAAGATGGTGAAGACAATGACGTTGTTGTCCAGACGGAAGTGGGGGGTCATGGGACGGGAACGGTCGGGGCGGATGATGCGCTCCTCCTGATAGGTTATGTTCACTCCGGCTTCGACGAGATGGGGATAGTTGAAGCTCTCGAAAGCATCAAACTCATCGGCGCTCTGTTTCGTCGTACGGTTTCCGCGCAGGAGATGGCCGTTGAAGTAGATGCCCACTTCCGGCACCATCGCCGTTCCGTCGGAATGTTTTGCCGATGCGATTTCAATGCTGGTGATGAGGTTTTCCTTGCCGTCGGTGCGCAGCTGGCCAATCGGCAGCTGGCTTCCGGTAAGGATGACGGGCTTCGTCAGGTTCTCCAGCATATAGCTCAGCGCTGATGCCGTATATGCCATGGTGTCCGTTCCGTGGAGGATGACAAAGCCGTCGTAGCGGTCGTAGTTCTCGGCGATGATGTGGGCCAAATCGACCCAAAGAGCCGGCGACATGTCGCTGCTGTCGATGGGCGGGTCAAACTGATAGGTGGCAATGTGGGTTGAGAACTGTTTCAGCTCCGGGACATTGCTTAGAAGATGTTCAAAATCGAACGGTTCGAGTGCACCTGTGTGGGGATTTCGGTTCATGCCGATGGTCCCGCCGGTGTAAATCAGAAGGACATTATTGTCGTACGTCATCGTTTACGTAATATTTTTGTGCAAAAATACGTAAACTTTTTGAGAATACGGAATTTATTTGTTAATTTTGTGGCGATGGACGTCCGTTTGCAGCCGTATGTATGCGGTGGGGCGCCGATATTGACTGAAAAGAACAAATTCAGCGTTTTCTGTAAGCCGGAAGACTGGAGAGGAGTCATTTTCTGTCCGGTCATGGCGGGAAAAGGTTTGTTTATATAAACTTAAATATAAAGCTAATTATGAAACAATTCAATGATGCGAACTTCCTGCTCGACACTGAGGTGGCTCAGGACCTGTTCCACAACCATGCGGCCAAGATGCCAATCATCGATTATCATTGCCATTTGATACCTGAAATGGTGGCAAATGACCATAAATTCAAGAGCATCACGGAGCTTTGGCTCGGTGGCGACCACTATAAGTGGCGCGCTATGCGTACCAACGGTGTTGACGAGCGCTTCTGCACAGGAAAGGACACCAGCGACTGGGAGAAGTTTGAGAAGTGGGCCGAAACCGTGCCTTACACATTCCGCAATCCTCTCTATCACTGGACTCACCTTGAGCTCAAGACTGCTTTCGGCATCGAGAAACAGCTCAGCCCGAAGACCGCACGTGAGATTTTCGACGAGTGCAACGAGAAGCTGAAGCAGCCGGAGTTCTCCGCACGTGGCCTGATGCGCCACTACAACGTGGAGTGTGTATGTACGACGGACGACCCCGTTGACGATCTGCGCTATCACAAGCAGACACGTGAGGACGGATTTGAGATCAAGATGATTCCTGCATGGCGTCCTGACAAGGCCATGAACATCGAGAAGCCCGAGTTCCCTGCATACGTAAATCAGCTGGGTGAGGTTGCCGGAGTGACCATCACGACATTCAAGGATATGCTTGATGCCCTGCAGAAGCGTCACGACTTCTTCACGGAGAACGGCTGCCGTCTGTCCGACCACGGAATCGAGGAGTTCTATGACGAGCCTTACACAGACGCACAGATAGAGGATATCTTCGCAAAGGCCATGAGCGGCAAGGAACTTTCTGTATATGAGACACGTCAGTATAAGCACTGCTTCCTGAAGGAGATGGCCATCATGGATGCTGAGGCAGACTGGACACAGCAGTTCCACTACGGCGCTATCCGTGACAACAACACGGCCATGTACAACCAGCTCGGCCCCGACACCGGTTTCGACTCTATCGGCGAGTTCACTACAGCCAAGGCTATGAGCAAGTTCCTGAACGAGCTCAACATGGAGGGCAAGCTCACACGGACCATCCTCTACACGCTGAACCCATGTGCAAATGAGGTGATTGCGACCATGCTCGGCAACTTCCAGGGCGGATGCCCCGGCAAAATACAGTTCGGTTCCGGCTGGTGGTTCAACGACCAGCTTGACGGTATGACACGTCAGATGAACGCTCTCTCTGTGCTCGGTCTGCTGAGCCGCTTCGTTGGTATGCTCACCGACTCACGCTCTTTCCTGAGCTATCCGCGTCATGAGTATTTCCGTCGTCTGCTCTGCAACATCCTCGGCAACGACGTCGAGAAGGGACTCCTGCCCAACGACCACGAGATTTTGAGCCGCATGGTAGAGGATATCTCTTACAACAACGCACGTAACTACTTCAGGTTCTATTGATTTGAAGTTGTATATATAGCGGTCTCGCTATAATCATAAAGGACACCCGGGCTCAGAGTCATTGACATTCTCTGGTCCGGGTGTCTTTGTCTTTTTATTTATGGTTGTGAAGTGATGTTGTGAAGGCAGACTGATTGATAAGGAGGCGTTGGGTGGGGATTCATTTAATTGGCATGGTAGAGGTGGCGGAGGCGCTTTCGGATGTCGAAAAAAAAGACGTCAATAGTCGCGTATTTCACTTTTTATTTCTAACTTTGTCACATAAACAGACAAACATATAGAATGGCAAGGAAGCTGACATGCAAACAGATATCTATATTGCTGCCGGTGTACAATTATGTGTGCATCAGCCTTGTGCGGGAGTTGCATCAGCAAGTGGAGGTTTGTGGTGTGGATTATGAGATTATCGTGGCTGATGACGGTTCTACGGATGCTGCCAAAATAGATGCAAATCGGTGTATCGGAGATATTCCTCATTGTACCTATATCGTTCGTGAAGCCAATGCGGGACGTGCGGCAATAAGGAACTTCCTTGCCCGAAGCGCTGTATCGGAGTGGTTGCTGTTTCTTGACTGTGACGTGGAATTGCCGGATGCGGACTTTATTCGTCGTTATGTTGATGCTGCTGGTGACGAAGTCATAGATGGAGGGGTATGTACTGATGGAGATGCCGGCCGCTGGCGGGGCAATCTAAGGTTTGCATACGAGCGTGCCTCGGAGTCTCGGCATGTGGCCAAAGAAAGGGCGGCGAAGCCGTACCGCTGTTTCCGGACAACCAATTTCATGGTGAGGCGGGCGGTAATATTGGCTTATCCGTTTGATGAGAGGTTCAGATACTATGGCTATGAGGATGTTCTTTTTGGCAAACGGCTGAAAGAAGAGAACTGCGCAATAAGGCACATTGACAATCCTGTCGTTATATTGGATATGGAACCGAATGACGTTTTTATTGAAAAGACGGAGGAAGCATTACGCACGTTGTATATGTTCAGGGATGAGCTTCGTGGATATTCAGACCTTCTTGATTTGGCAGAACGCCTTTGCCGTTTCATTCCGGGAAGGTCGTTGCGCATGTTCCATGGTTTGGCTGGGCCTTTATTGCGCCGTAATCTGACCGGAGGGCACCCGAATTTGACAGCGTTTGGACTTTATAGACTTGGATATTACTTATCATTAACTAATAAAAACCTAAAACGATGAGAAGATTTGCATTTAAAATGATTTTGAAGAAAGGCTGCGAAGAGGAATACGAAAAGCGTCATGCAGCCATTTGGCCTGAGCTGAAGCAGATGATAAAGGATCAGGGCGTGAGTGACTACAGCATTTTCTGGGACCGTGAGACAAATCTGCTGTTTGCTGTGCAGAAATGTGATAAGGATACAAATAGTCAGGATACGACAGATGTAGACCCGATAACGCAGCGCTGGTGGGACATGATGGCTGATATAATGGAGGTCAATCCGGACAACTCTCCTGTGAGCGTACCATTGAAAGAGGTTTTCCATCTTGACTGATATATACTTATCTTGGCCAACATAAAGGTGCTATAATGTAGGATTTTTCCATCTGCAGTGATGATATATCCTCATTATAGCACTTTATTTTCCCTGTAGGGAGAGACTGTGCAGGAAAGGCGATTATTGTGATTACAGTCGAACTTCCGTTATTTATATATGTATCTCTTGATACTTTTTTTCGGAGTCTTCTCAAATTCCTCTCTATGGATTTCTATTTCGGATAGCTTTGCGTATGACGGAAGCACTTCGTTAAGGCTCTTGCGGTTCTGTTCCATCATGTCCTTGACGTCCTTTTCACTTATTCCGAGGTTCTTGGCTTCTTCGTAGTCAGGGAAAACCAAACCGACAAGTTTTTCTCCACGTTGAACCACAAGGCTCTCTATCACCATTGGCATTGAGTTCAGTTTGTCTTCAATCTCCTCCGGATAGATGTTCTGTCCGTTAGAACCAAGGAGCATGTTCTTTGACCGTCCTTTGATGAAGACGTTGCCAAGGCTGTCCATTGTACCGAGATCTCCCGTGTGGTACCATCCATTCTTGTCTATTGTCTGCTCTGTTGCTTCTTCATTTTTGTAGTAACCGAGCATGACGTTTGTACCTCGTGCAAGAATTTCACCCGGTATGTTCTCCGGATCCGGACTGTCGATTTTAACTTCCATGTGGACTACAGGACGTCCACAGCTACCCGGTATAAATGTCTTGTAGTCGGAGTAGCATATAATCGGGGCACATTCCGTAGCTCCATAACCGACGGTATAAGGGAAGCTGATGCGTTTCAGGAACGTTTCTATTTCCTGATTGAACGCCGCTCCGCCGATAATGATTTCATAGAACTGCCCGCCAAAGGCGTTGACAACCTGTTCGCAGATTTTCTGTTCCACCTTTTTGTTTATCATCGGCATGTTCATCAGCAGACGCATGCGGTTGTTCTGTATCTTGGGAAAGACTTTCTTGCGGATGATTTTCTCGATGATGAGCGGCACGGCGATGATTATGGCCGGCTTGACTTCGGCAAATGCTGTGGCGATTATGGCCGGGCTGGGGATGCGGGTGAGGTAGTAGATGTGGCAACCGTAAAGGAATTCAAACAGAAATTCAAAGGCCATGCCGTACATGTGGGCCATCGGCAGGATGCTGATGACCTTGTCATCCGGCTTGAGTATCTTTCCGAGAACATTGATGGCGAAGTCGTAGTTGCCCCATAAGGCCCGATATGGAATCATGACACCCTTTGAGAAGCCGGTTGTTCCGCTGGTATAGTTTATCAATGCCAGTTCCTCACCGCTTTCTTCTCTATAATAATGGACGTGCCCTTTCCTGAAATACTTGGGATATTTCTTGCCGAACATCTCGTTGAGATGTTCCCGTGCATACGTCAGACGGTCTGTCCGGGAAACAGCGAGCGAATAATCGGGTATGTTGATGATACCTTCCAGTCCCGGCATTTTTGTCGCGTCAATGATTGTCGCCACCACATCTCCTACAAACAACAGCTTGGCTTCACTGTGGTTGACGATGTTGTGAATCTGATCTGCTGTGAACTCATGAAGCACGGGGACAGCAACAGCTCCGTATGTGAGCGTTGCCAAAAATGCCACGGCCCAGTTTGCGCAGTTGCGGCCGCAGAGAGCAATCTTGTCTCCTTGCTTAACGCCGCTGCTTTCGAACATGATGTGCAGCTTCTCCATCTTCCGTGCCACGTCATGATATTGCAGGGTGGCACCCTTATAGTCTGTCAGTGCATCGCGTTCCCAGTTGTCCGTGATGCTCTTTTCAATGATAGCGTTGAAACTTGGTATTGCTCCCATAGGTCACTTAGCTGTTAATGTTGTTATAAAGATACCTCTTGATGCTCTTTTTCGGAGTCTTTGCGAACTCATCCTCGTGTATGCGTATGGCTGAAAGTTTACAGTAAGCAGGCAAAGACTCATTTATTTCCTGTCGGTTCTGCTCCATAATTTGTATGAGGTCGTCATTGGTAAATCCCATCATCCCTGCCTCGTCGTAGTCAGGATGAACCAAAGCGACGAGTTTGTTGCCGTTCTGTATGATGATGCTTTCGCTTATCATGGTCATTGAGTTGAGCTTATCTTCAATCTCTTCGGGGTAGACATTCTGTCCGTTGGCACCGAGCAACATGTTCTTTATGCGTCCCCTGATGAAAACATGACCGTCGGCGCTCATCGTGCCGAGGTCTCCGGTGTGATACCATCCTTCTTTGTCAAGAACCTTTTCTGTCTCTTCATCGTTCTTATAGTAGCCGAGCATGACGTTTGTTCCACGTGTGATAATCTCGCCGGGGATGTTCTCCGGGTCGTCACTGACGATTCTTACCTCCATGTGGTCTACCGGAGTACCGCAGCTTCCTGGCACGAAGTCAGTATGGTCGCTGTATGTTATGAGCGGTGCGCATTCCGTTGCGCCATATCCTACCGTTATCGGGAATTCGATGCTCTTCAGGAAGCTCTCAATCTCCTGATTGAGCGGAGCACCTCCGACAATGACTTCGTAGGCATTGCCTCCAAATGCCTGATAGACCTGCTCGCAGATTCTTTGCTTCACTTTCCTGCTTATCACGGGCATGTTCAGCAGTAGCCGTACCATGTTGTTCTGTATCCGGGGGAATACGTTCTTGCGTATAATCTTCTCAATGATTAGCGGAACGGATATGATTATGGCCGGCTTGACATCAGAAAACGCCTGTGCGATTACGGCCGGGGAGGGCAGACGTGTAAGGAAATAGAGGTGGCATCCGTGACAGAACGGGAAAATGAATTCCATTGCCATGCCGTACATGTGGGCCATGGGCAGGATACTTAGTGTGCTACTACCCGGTTTGATATGAGTACCGATGGTATTCATACAGATGTTCAGATTGCCCCACAGCGCACGGTACGGTAGCATTACACCCTTTGAAAATCCCGTCGTTCCGCTGGTGTAGTTGATCAGGGCGAGCTCTTCACTGCCGTCTTCATGATAGTGGACATGTTCGGCTCTGAAGGCCTTTGGATATTTCTTTCCGAAAAGCTCGTTGAGATGTTCTCTTGCAAAGGAAAGTTTCTCGGAGCGGGACTCAACAAGAGAATAGTCGGGGATATAGACGATGCCTTCCAATCCCGGCATCATGTCTGCCTTTATAGTCTTTGCAACCACGTCGCCTACAAAAAGGAGTTTGGAGTCACTGTGGTTGACGATGTTGTGTATCTGTTCAGCATTGAATTCATGTTGTATCGGGACAGCTACGGCTCCGTATGTCAGTATGGAGAAGAATGCTACAGCCCAGTGGGCGCTGTTTCTTCCGCATATCGAAATCTTGTCACCCTTTTCCACGCCGCTGTTCTCAAACATGATGTGCAGCTTCTCTATCTTTCTTGCCACATCATGATATTGCAAAGTAATGCCCTGATAGTCCGTCAAGGCGTCAAGATGCCAGTTGTCCTTAATGCTTTTTTCTATGAAGGAATTGAAACTGTTGTTCGCTTTCATTGCACAAAAATCAAAATATTGTGCAAAGATACGCCATTCTTTGCACATCCCCAAATAAAATGTGCATATTTTTATTCATACTTCATTGATTTGGCCGGATGGATGTGCGCGATAAGATAGCTCGGACCGATAAGGACGAGCACACTTATCAGCAGCGTGGCGGCGTTTATGAACGCAATCAGGGGGAGATTCAGTTCCATTGGTGCCGTGCTGACATAATAGACCGACGGGTCGAGTCTGATGAAGCCCGTGTGTGTCTGCAGCAGTATGAGACCGATGGCTATGACGTCTCCCCAAAGCATGCCGCGGCCTATGATGAAGACAGCGAACCACAGGAATGTCCGGCGCACGCTTCCGTTGCTTGCGCCAAGTGCTTTAAGAATACCAATCATGCGTGTGCGTTCGAGAATAATGATGAGCAGTCCAGAGGTCATCGTAAAGCCGGCAACGCACATCATCAGCGCCAAAATAATCCAGACATTGATGTCGAGCAATTCGAGCCAGGAGAATATCTGAGGATAGGCTTCGTATATTGTCATCGACGTGAATGTCTCTCCATATCTGTCTGTTGTCCTGTTAATCCTGTCCGTGACGTTCATTGCGGTTTCGTCCAGACGGCCGAAATCCTTCACCAGAAGCTCTGCTCCGCTGCACTGTCCCTTGTCCCATCCGTTCAGCTTGACTGTCGTATTCAGATCCGTGAAGCACAGGTTGCGGTCAAACTGCGTCATGTTGGTCTCATAAATGCCGCTGACGGTGAACTTCCTTGCCCTCACCCCGCTGTCGGAGATGAAGTAGGCGAAGATGCGGTCGCCCGTCTTCAGTTTCAGCTTGTCCGCCACGATGCGCGAGATGAGCAGCCTGTTGCTGCTCTTGCTGTCGCTGAACTTTGGTATTTCGCCTTCCTGAAGATTTTCCCGGATGAACGTCATATCATATTCCGGACCGACGCCCTTGAAAACGATACCGAGGAAATCGGAGTCTGTCTTGAGTATGCCCTGCGTGGTGACAAACCGCTGTACGTGCCCGACGCCGTCGATGCCGTTGAGCACTCTCATCGTGCTATCTCCGATATAGATAGGTGCGGGGTCAGGACTCTGCATTGTCAGCAGGTTCTCAACCTTGATGTGGCTTCCGAAACCGATGACCTTGTCCCTTATCGTATGCTTGAACCCCAGCACGACAGCCACTGTGACAATCATCACCGCCAGTCCCGTTGCGACGCCGATTGTGGCGATGCGTATTGCCGGGCGGCTGACCTTGCCGCCGTCACCGTTTTCCCTGTATATCCTTTTCGCTAAAAATAGTGGTAGGTTCATGCTCGTGTCCTGCCTTCTTTATTCTTCCTCCTTGCGTCCGGGATAAGCCTCCAGCGCTTTCCTCAGGACCGTCAGGGCCCGTGTCAGGTCCTCCTTTTTCAGTATGTATGCGATGCGCACCTCGTTGATGCCGGCTCCCGGTGTCGTGTAGAAGCCTGCGGCGGGAGCCATCATGACCGTCTCACCCTCATAGTTGAAGTCTGACAGACACCAGCGGCAGAACTTCTCGGAGTCGTCCACCGGCAGCTTTGCAACTGTATAGAAGGCGCCCATAGGTATCGGCGAATAGACGCCGGGTATGCGGTTGAGGCCGTCAATGAGACACTTGCGGCGTTCCACATATTCATCGTAGACATCGCGGTAGTATTCCTCCGGCGCGTCGAGCGAGGCCTCGGCGACAATCTGTCCGATGAGGGGAGGGGAGAGGCGTGCCTGACAGAACTTCATGACGGCCCGTCTCACGTTCTCGTTCTTCGTAATCAGCGCGCCGATGCGTATTCCGCATTCTGAATAGCGCTTCGAGACGGAGTCAATCAGGATGACGTTCTGCTCGATGCCTTCCAGATGGCAGGCGCTGATATACGGCGAGCCGGTGTAGATATATTCGCGGTAGACCTCGTCGGAGAACAGGTAGAGGTCATATTTCTTCACCAAGTCGCGTATCTGGTTCATCTCCCGGCGTGTATAGAGATAGCCTGTCGGGTTGTTCGGGTTGCAGATCATGATGGCGCGCGTGCGTTCATTGATGAGTTCCTCAAACTTCTCGACCTTAGGCAGCGAGAATCCCTCCTCTATTGTCGTGGCGATGGTGCGTATCTTCGCGCCGGCCGAGATGGCGAACGCCATGTAGTTGGCGTATGCCGGTTCCGGAACGATTATCTCGTCGCCCGGGTTGAGACACGACATGAAAGCGAAGAGCACGGCTTCACTTCCGCCCGAAGTGATGATGATGTCGTCAGGCGTGACGTTGATGTTGAACTTCTTGTAGTATCCCACCAGCTTTTCCCGATAGCTCAGATAACCCTGCGACGGCGAATATTCCAATATATTGCGGTCGATATGCTTCAGAGCGTCGAGTCCGACCTGCGGTGTCGGCAGGTCCGGCTGTCCTATGTTGAGGTGATAAACCTTTATTCCCTTTTTCTTTGCAGCGGCTGCCAGAGGGGCGAGTTTCCTGATAGGTGACTCGGGCATCTCAAGGCCGCGGACTGATATTTCCGGCATCTTGATTGTCGATTATGGTTTTGACCTGCAAACTTACACAAAATTATCCATATTCGGGTCTTTTTGGACTAAAAAGATGACAGTTTTAACAGAAAGAAAGACAAGAAAGACGAATGAGGCCAGTCTTTCAGCATATAGATTAATGTATGTCCGGTTCTCTTTCCCTTCAGTTTGATTAAGGTGGAGTTTCTTCAACGAATGTTCATGCCGCAATTTGTGTATGGGTGTGTTATGGCAAGCAGATAGCCATGTCTCTGTTGCAACACGAGGATATGCTTGGCGTGACACGGCCGCGTGTCAGCTCTGAATAATGCTTACTTTAACAAAGGTTAATTCGTATCCGGACCTCGATTTCTGCGCTACGACGCAAAATAGCGCATTTTTGCGTAAAAATAGGATGTGCTGATAGTCAGTAGGTTACGCGTCATCGTGGAAAAACGGGGTAGGGGTCGTGAGCAACGGGGGCTTCCCGAGGTTGCAATAAGGCCGCCGTTGCACCGCAACAGGCACGCCGTTGTCCTCCGAAAGCGGCCCGGTCGTGCCCCCGGGAGGCATCCGTTGCTCGCGGAGGCCGGAAAAATGCGCGGTCAGAATGTCGCTGTTAACAGTCGTTAACCACTCGTTTGCTCAGAAAAAAATGCCGTTTTTTCAGAATTAAGCGGACATAATAACTTTCTTTCACATGTCCTCGGAGAAATGACGGAATGGCGGCTGTATTAGTGTCCTTAACAAATTTTCAAACTCTCCATGCTCCTTTTACAATTAAATAGACTACTTTTGTGCAACGAAACAAAAAAATCCGCAGATGAACTACGAAGAGCTTGTGAATTCCAACGGAAATCTTTCCGGTCAGACGGCAAAGTTGCCTTTGGGGATTTTCCGCCGGAAGATTGCTGGTGGAAAGGGCGTCAACACGGTCTTGCTGAGGGCGGAACTGGCTGACAGCATCGGATTTGCCGGCGGGCTGAACAAGGAACTTGAACGCAACGCCGGTATTAAAGACGCCGGTCAGATTCATTTTCGCGCCGTGTCGGCCGGAGAGCTTGAGGCCGAATCCGGCAATTACCGTACGTTCGGGCGTCTGCTGGCCGAGAATCCGGCTATCGTGGCCCGCCCTGGCTTTGTCGGTTCAGTGGTCAGCGAACTCATGCGGATTGCGGACCACCTCCACACCGAGGGCATATATCACGTGTGTTTTGCCCCTGACAATGTCTTTGTCCGGAGCGGTGACGACAGGATTATGCTCCTTTCTCATGGCTCGTTCTACCTTAACACCGTCGATCCGGCGGTGCTTTATGATGGTTTCGAGGCGTATGTGGCTCCGGAAGTCATGAACAGCGGAACAGTGGACGGACGCTGTGATGTCTATTCAATCGGGAAGTTCCTTGAATATGTCTTCACCGTGGCCGAAATGCCATACGAATATAAGGCGGTGATAGCCAAGGCAACGCGCGAGATGCCTGAGGACAGATACGATTCGGTGGAGGCCATGAGAAAGGCGCTTGACCGCCGCCGCGCAGGAAAGACGACGTTGAGGACTCTGGGTGTGGCTGCTGTCGTTGCGGCAGCCATCGTCGGTGTCATCTTCGGACTTGTGCCTGACGAACGCCCGGTGGAGTTTGTCAAGCCAGTGGCGGCACAGGAAAATCCGGAGGACATGCTCGACAAGGGATTTGACCCGACAACAGAACTGGGAGTGGCTCCGGGCGACACGGCGTTCGGCGGCATATCGCCGGAGCAGGAGGAGCAGATGAAGGAATATGAGGCGAAATGCGAAAAGATTTTCCGGAAGATGTATGAAGCCGAAGCCGAGCGCATTCTCTCAAAGATATATAACAGCAGATATATGGGAAGCAACGAGAAGAAGTTTATGGCCGGAAGCAAGAGTGTCATGGACGAGCTCGTGAAGGCACAGGAGGATATGGCCGTGAAGACCCATCTCAGCGCTACGCGCAGCCAGCGCATTGCCTCTGAGATAATCGACGAGGTGAGCGAGAGGAAGAAAGCCGCACTCACGCAGCACGGCATACAGAAGCCCGCGGCGGAATGACCGGCGGACGGATGACAGCGGAATGGAACGACACTATACAGTAATAATATATCAAAAGTAAACGATGAGAAGTAGAACAGCAGAATGGTTTGAGTGCAAGATCCGCTATGAGAAGACTCTCGAAGACGGAATGCAGAAGAAAGTGACGGAGGCATATACGGTTGATGCCCTCAGCTTCACGGAGGCTGAGCAGCGCATCATGGAAGAGATGTCGGCGTATATAAGCGGTGAGTTTGATGTGGCTGACATCAAGAAGGCCGCCTATAAGGAGATTTTCTTCAGTGACGACGATACGGCCGACCGCTGGTATAAGGCCAAGTTGCAGTTTATCACAATCGACGAAAAGAGCGGCAAGGAGAAACGCTCCAACGTCAACTATCTTGTCAATGCCGGAACACTCAACGGTGCGGTGAAGAACATCATGGACGTGATGAACGGAACGATGATTGACTATGCCATAGCATCGGTAGCTGAGACCCAGCTGATGGATGTTTTTGAGTATAAGAAGAAGGAAGCCGACGACAAGCCGGAATACGAAAAATAAGAGGGCGCATCATGGATTATGACGTAAAGGGCAATCTTCACGAGGTGCTTGCCGTGTTGCCCGACGCCGTGCGGCTGGTGGCTATCAGCAAGTATCATCCTGCTGACTATATCATGGAGGCCTACGCAGAGGGCCAGCGCATCTTCGGTGAGAGTCACGAGCGTGAGCTCACGGCCAAGCACGCCGGACTGCCTGACGACATCGAGTGGCATTTCATCGGTCATCTGCAGACCAACAAGGTGAAGTATATTGCGCCGTACATATCTATGATTGAGGCAGTTGACTCTATGCGTCTGCTGCGCGAGATTGACAAGCATGCCGCCCGCCATGGCCGTGTGATAGACGTGCTTTTGGAGTTGCATGTAGCCGAGGAGGACACTAAATACGGACTGACGCCCGACGAGTGCCGCCGGTTGCTGAACGACGGCGAGTGGCGCACGTTGGAACATGTGCGTATCTGCGGTCTGATGACCATGGCGTCGTATGTCGACAACGAGGAGCAGATCCGCTCTGAATTCATGGTGGCCTCACGTCTGTTTGACGAGGTCAAGGCCCGCCACTTCTCCGACGCCGAATGGTTCTGCGAACGTTCCTGGGGCATGAGCCATGACTATCATATCGCGCTTGAATGTGGCAGTACGATGGTGCGTGTCGGTACGAAGATATTCGGTCCGCGGGTCTATTGACACAGGCCCGGACGGCCGTCTGAAACATAAAACGGAAAACCGGAGGCGAACGAACGCTCACCTCCGGTTTTCCGTTTTTATCTCCTGTTGATGTCGTTATGTCTGCCGTTCAGGAATCAGAGGCATACCTTCTTGCCTCCTACGACGTATACTCCTTTCTTCAGGCGGCTGATGTCCGTGCCGAGGCAGCGGCCGTCCAAGGAATATATCTGCTGTCTGGCGGCCGTCGTCCTGACGTTCCTTATACCGGCTTCTTCACCGCCCATGAACTTGAAGCTGACGGTCTTTGCGTCCGTGTCTTCTTTAATGTCCGTCAGAGGCTTGCCCATGAAACCTCCGTTGTAGACCCATGCCGCAGCCGGAGTGGTCCCGTCGGTCAACGCGGTGACTCCGCCGCTGCCGGGGTAGGGGTCGCCGGCAAACTCGGCAAGATAGATTTTGTTTGTGATTTCGGTTCCGGCGTATCTGGCGACGAGGTCGGCGTTAAGCTCTTTCTCCGTTTCGGTGGAGCCTTCCTGAATCGTTCTGCCCATGAAATATTCTGGCATGAAGATTCCGTCGGCCGCAATGATGGACATGCGCGGATGACCGGCGGTGTTGTTGACGCGGCATCCGCTGACGCTGAACATGTAGTCGTCGTAATCGACGTGGTAGACCAGCATGCCATGGCCGGGCAAAGACTTGTTCCATCCTGTCTTCTGTACGTTCTCCACGATGTAGTATTCCTTGCCGCTCTCGTCCTTGTCGTTGAGTATGCGGTAGGCCTTTCCGCCGGCAGACAGCGCGGCGAGCGTCACGTCACACGGGATTTTGAGCGTGTCGATGGTCATCCAGCCGAAACGCTCGCGCTCCCATCCGGTATATTCGGTCGGACGATAGCCGTTGTAGGTGTACTCTCCGGCGTCCATCAGGTCCCAGTAGTCGAGGTTCTGATTGATGCATCTTTCTGCAAGTGTGCCCGGTGATGGGTAGAGGTCGGGCAGTCCCATGCAGTGGGAGAACTCGTGGCAGAAGAGGCCGATGCCGTTGATGAGCAGTCCGTTGGCCTCCTGATCGGCCGGAGTGCCGTTAAGCTCGTTGTTCACACCGTAGCGGCAGAGTTTCTTTCCGTCAAATGTCATGCCGCCGGACAGCGTTCCCGACTTCGGATAGATACAGTCGGAGGAGTTCCCGGCGAAGCTCTTTGAATATCCGGCGTAGATGATATAGACAAGGTCGATGTTGCCGTCGCCGTTGCTGTCATACTGGGAGAAATCCGTGTCGGTGTCTATCGCGCTGCATGCGTCGCGGAAGAGATCGTTCATTTTCTCCGATGAAGAGCTTCCGCCGCCGTAATATTTCAGCGTGTTTGGCAGGGTGACTGGGCCGTAGACCTCGAAGTCGGGGCTGAAAAGTCCGAAACTCATGTCCGTGAAATAGCGTTTGACGCTACCGAAGTTCATTCCCATCTCCGGGTCTGTCGTCTTGTTGAACAGCTCCATGCCGTTCAGATATTTGCCGAAGACGGTTTTGGGGTCGCTCACGGTGAACTTCTCGTCGCTGAACTCGACCAGAATGACCGGAACTTTCGGGGTTCCTGTGTGGGGCAGGAGGGTTGAGTTTTCGCCTAAAGGTTCGCGGAGAGCTTTCGCTCTTTCGGCGTTCTGGCGCATGTTCTCGTTGAAGCGGACCTTTGCCTGTGCCATGATGGCTTTCTGTTCCGCTGCAGTACGGGCTCCGGTTTCGTGAGCAAGAAACACTGACGGTCTCAACATGCCGTCGTCATCCACCTCGGCCACATAGAAGTCCGTACCCTGACGGAATAGCAGTACGCCGTCGGTAGTGGTGAAATAACTGAAATCGTGATTGCCGAATGACTTTACGGTCAGCACCGTTCCGTCGCTCTGCTTTACCTTGCAGGCCGCAGGGTGCATCTTTACGGCGTAGCTCATTGTTGCAAAGACAATGAAAAGCAATGATATTAAGTATCTCATATTATGTTGGATATATTGTTTCTTCTATAGCTTTTCTTTCTTGAAGTAATACTGTCCGCGCCGCTTCGTTATGTTTCCGTAGTTGATGGCATGACGCGGGCAGTGGTGGTAGCACGCCAGACAACAGGTGCAGTCACCTTCGTGGCGCCACTGCGGTTTTCCGTCTTCGCTCATTATGATGTTGGCGGTGGGGCAGACTTTGGCACAAAGGCCGCAGCTGATGCAGTTGTCGTCCACCCGGAAAGGACGGTCGGTGATCATCCGGCTGTTGAAGAAGTTGCCGATGACGTAGGAGTAGAGGCGCGGCGTCGGGCCTTTCTTCAGGTGCTTGACATTTTCGGCGCGTTCGGCAATTTCTTCGACGAATGTCTCCAGCTGTTCTTTGGCAATGCTGATTTTCTCCCGTTCACGCTTTTCGCTGTCTGTGTACATGAACGGAAGACAGACGTACGACTCCGGCATGACGAGCGAAAAGGCTGATGTCACGTGCAGTCCGCGTTGCCGCAAATCCTTGTTTAATATGCTGATTGTTTCCCCGACGGTGTCTCCGCATGTGCAAAGCGCGAAACAATAGTGGCCGTTAGAGTTGGTTATGACAAGTCTGCGGATGAAGCGTCTCACGATTGCCGGCGGTTGCCATCCGTGAACGGGAAAGCAGAATCCGATCCGTTCGCCGTCATCGAGTGTGTAGCGACATTCATTTTGGGGCTCGTCGGCAATGGCCACGAGTCTCTCTCCGGTGCGGGCTGCGATATATTCGGCCGCCCATTTCGTATTACCAGTTCCTGAAAAGTAAAATATCATGGCGCAAAGATAAGCAAAATAATTGGGAAATACGTCTCCGTAAGTATATTAATGCTTTTGACAGGGATGAAAAAAGCATACGTTGTTTCCTTTTCTGTCTCTATTTCGTGATTGTTTGGCGCTGTCGTTGCATCCATTCCTATATTTATTTTGTGATTATTTGATTCCGTCGTTCGTTATTTGAGCCGTACAACAAAGCTGTTTCCGGATTATTTCCATAACTTTGCAGCCGCAGAAAGTCCTGTTATGGAGAATCTTGATATACTGTTATGGAGAAATTGGATGTTTTCGACTGCTCCAATGTCTTCATTGCGAGCTATTTCACCGACGACCGCGGATGCGCCCACTGCAACCGCGACCATACCTTAATATATATACACTCGGGCGAGCTGGAGATAACCTGCGGCAGTCGCAAGACGGTGCTGCATCCCGGCGGCTGCGCTTTCATGAGGCGCGACAACCGTATGTGGCTGCAGAAAAGGGTGAAGGACGGCAGCCCGTACTGTTCGGTGGTGATGAAGTTTTCGCGCGAATATCTCAGGGAGTATTTCCGCTCGCTTGACAGCCGCGATACTCCCTCCGATGTGAAGCGGACACGTGATGCCCTCGTGCGTTTTCCGTCCGACCACCTCGATGTGCGCAGCCTGTTCGAGTCACTGCTGCCGTATTTCGATGCCGGCGCCGCGCCCGACGAGGACATCCTGCGGATGAAGATGGCGGAGGGCATGCTGCCATCCTCAAGACGGACGCGAACCTTTACGCCTCGCTCTTCGATTTCGTGGAGCCGTGGAAGATAGACATCGCGGATTTCATGGAGAAGAACTACATGAACGACCTCTCGATGGAGGAGATGGCCTACTACACCGGCCGCAGTCTCGCCACGTTCAAGCGCGATTTCAAGAAGATAAGCGAGCTTACGCCGCAGAAATGGCTCATCCGCCGCAGACTTGAGGCCGCCCGCGAACTCATCCGTTGCGGTGGCCGCAAGGTGTCGGAGATATGTTTCGACGTGGGATTCAAGAACCTGTCGCATTTCTCAAAGCTGTATAAGGAGATCTACGGCATGGCGCCGACGTTTTCGTGAATCCGTCATAACTTTCTGATAGAGTGGCAAAAGCAAAAAATCATTGGAAATAAGGATTGTCACCTGCTTTGTAAATGGATTTATCTTCTTTCTGACAGTTTTTGGGGATTTTATTCGTTATTGTCGGTCTAAAACAGTAATTTTACGTCAGATACAGAATAAGATAACAATATTGCGATTTTAATAGTAAAAAGCAATATTGATACCGAAAGGTTTAATGACTGAATGATATGAGATACACTATCGACGACATACGTCAGATGCCCGAAGGGCAGACGTTCGACTGCAAGAGCTTTCACATCGAACCGAAGGCACTTGCCAACACCATTGTGGCTATGGCTAATGCCGATGGCGGAATGATTGCCGTTGGGATATCCGACAAGACAAGGCGCATAGAGGGTGTTGACCGGAATCCTGAACATCTGAACGACGTACTTCGCACTCCTTTCGACTTTTGCGTTCCCACTGTATCAGTCACTACGGAATTCATGCCTTGCAAGGACTGTGACGGTAACGCTAACCACATCCTGCTTATCCATGTGCCGGCAAGCCCGCGTCTTCATGCCAATCAGGCGGATGAGGTGTTTTGGCGCGTGGGCGACAAGTCGCGCAAGCTGCCTTTTGAAGAGCGTCTGCAACTGATGTACGATAAGGGAGAACGCTATTATGAAGATAGTCCGGCATACGATGCCACGGTGGATGATGTAGACATGGATGCCGTGCGGGCATATATGAAAAGGATTGGCTACGGTAAGTCGCCGATGGAATATCTGCAAGAGAACAAAGGTTTCCTGACCTTTAAAGGTGATGTTCCGCAGATCAGCACTGCCTGTATATTGCTCTTCGGCAAGCGTCCGCAGGATTTCTTTCCCCGTGCCCGCGTCCGGTTCATCAAGTATTATGGAACGGAGGAAAAGGTCGGGCGTGAGATGAATGTCATAAAGGACGTAACCTTTGAAGGCCGTATCCTCGACCAGATACAGAAAACTATCGACTATATTGAAACCCAAGTGAAAGAACATTCCTATTTGGGCGAGAACGGGCTGTTCAGGACAGACAGGGAATATCCTAAGTTTGTGATTCAGGAGATGGTTGTCAATTCCGTTTGTCACCGGGACTATAGCATCAAGGGCACGGAGATACAGATAAAGATGTTCGACGACCGCCTCGTGTTCGAGACTCCAGGCAAATTGCCCGGCATAGTCCGTGCGGATAATATCCGTCACACTCACTTCTCACGCAATCCGAAAATAGCCGAATATCTCAAGGCATACGAATATGTGAAGGAGTTTGGAGAGGGTGTTGACCGCATGTGCCGCGAACTCTTCGCTACAGGCACGAAAGATCCGCAATATCATCTTGTTGCCTTCATCATGAAAGCAACAGTATGGGCTAATGTATTGGAGGAAGGGCATAAAAATATCCCAAGCGACCAGAAGCGACCAGAAGGCGACCAGATAAGCGACCAGATGAAAATAATTCTTGAACTAATAATGGAAAATCCTAAAATCAGCAGAATTGAAATAGCAGAAAAGATGAGACTGCATGAAAGCAGTGTCAAACGTCGGTTGAAGATGTTGGTTGATAAAGGTGCTATTCAACGCATAGGACCTGACAAGGGAGGATATTGGCAAATCGTCAAATTATAAAAAGATATGTGATTATGAAATGCGGAATAGAGGTAATAGATGGAATCAAATATTTTAGGGGAATAGATGGGGATAAATTATTTGAAATTTCCGATTATATAGAACTTCATGAAAGTTCGTTGGTTATGATAGAATTAATCATTGACAGTAAGGAATGTTATGATTTGTGGGGAAGGAATTATGTGAAATACACTAAACTATGGGGCTGTATTGATTCCATGAAGAATGTTGTAATTCCATTCATTTATCAACACATGAAGAGAAATTTCAATTATATTGAAGCAGAAATAGAAGAGGATGGAATATGTTTTTCTCACTATCATCATTATTACTTCAATCTGTATGGGGTCCCAATTATATATTCGACCAAAAAAGAAATGCCGGGATGGGATTGGATAGAGGATTCTGACTATAGTATTTCTATTGCTCAAAAAGACGGGAAACAAGGGATTGTTCGCAATGACGGAAGTGTTTTCATAGAACCCATATATAAGAAAGTGGAGATAGATTTCTCTAATCCTGAGATAACAGTCACTTCTGATGATAATATTCGAACTAGCATTGTTTATAGAAAAGATAAAAAGTCATGGAGATTCTTGCCTTTAGGACATCGCTATTTATGTTTCTCTTATGATTTATATGTATTAGTAAATAAGAATAATTTAGAATACGCTGTGGACAAACAATTCAATATTGTTGTGCCCCCATACTTTGACTCTATCCAAGTATATCCCCATTACATATTGGTACAAAAAAATGGTAAATCAGGAATTCTTAGTAGGAACAAAACAATATTTATAAATGGTCTAAAGGATCCTGTATACGCACCTATTTTCAAATTAGAATTTGATGATGCTAAGATTTATGGTAACAGAGCCATAATCACAATAAATTCTCTCCAAGGAGTAATTGATTTGGAAAATGGGAATATTCTTTGTTCTCCTGCTATCCCTATGGAGTATCAAATACTTCTTGGAACTCTTAATGACAATGCAATCGCTTTTAAAACGAAACAACGGCAGTATGGCTATTTTGATTTGGATGGGCATTTATTATTTGAAATTAAAATAGAAGATGATAAGATTGATGAGAGTTCTATCAGAGGCTTTGTTAATGGAAAAGCCCATTTAAAGAGTAACAAATATCATTATGTTTTCAACAGAGACGGTTCTTACGAAAGAATACCAATAGAACAGCATTATTTCAGTAATACTTATCATAATTATGAGGCAGAACGTTGGGATGCTTTAACTGATGGTATGGAAGGTGACTACCCTGGAAATGGTGTTGATTATGATTTGTTTGGTTTTGATTAAGAGTATAATTATAAAAGCAAAAGGATACGCTAAATATAAGACAATGATAGAATCAATGGAAAGGCAATATCTCATACGTGAGCCGGAGAGCAAAATACATTGAGCCTCGCAACAAAGACGTTGCGGGGCTTTTTGTTTAATTTTGCAGCGTGAAACCAAATAGCGTGAAGCATAAAAATAAAGATAATCAAATAACAGGCAAAGCAAATGAAGGATATTTTTGAGAAAGACCTTAGCGGCGAGATGGTATCGCCGGAGGAGCCGGGATATGAGGCACTTAGAAATGAAATCTTTGATACGATGGAGACTGCGCAGGAACTTGCAATGGTAAGCGTGCGTGACCAGAAGCGGGTGCATGAGCTTATGGAGAAAATCACCGGCAAACCGCTTGACAGGAGCACGACCGTGCTGCCACCTTTATATATAGACTACGGCAAGCCCGTGACCATCGGCAAGGGATGCTTCATCCAGCAGTGCTGCACGTTCTTCGGCCGTGGCGGCATAACCATAGGCGACGGTGTGTTCATCGGACCGAAGTGCAATCTCATAACCATCAACCACGACCCTGACCCTGAGAACCGAAGTGCCACCTACGGACGGCCGATTGTGATAGAGGACAAGGTGTGGATAGGAATAAACTCAACGGTGCTGCCCGGCGTGAGGATTGGCTACGGCTCGATAGTCGGTGCGCAGAGCGTTGTGACGCACGACGTGCCGCCGATGACCGTCGTGGCAGGAAATCCGGCAAGAATAATCAAAAGGATAGAGCTATGAACAATGACAAGTCAATCAGCCGACGCGGTTTTCTGAAGACGGCGGCAGCCATCGGGGCGGCGCTTACCGTAAGTCCTGCGCTCGACAAGGTGAAGGCTGCGGAAACGGCGCTGACGGGAGCGCGCAACGGCAGTACGAGGAAGAAGGACGGCATGGAATACCGCACGCTCGGCACGGGTCGGGCCGCCATGGAGGTGTCGGCACTCGGTTTCGGGTGCATGGGCATGAACTACAACCGCTCGCGGTCGCCCGACCGCCGTGAGTGCATCCGCCTCATCCATGAGGCCGTCGACCGCGGCGTGACGCTCTTCGACACGGCCATCATCTACGGTCCGCTGCGCAACGAGCTGCTGGCGGGCGAGGCACTCGCGCCGTACAAAGGCCGCGTAAACCTCACGACAAAGTTCGGCCACGAGGTCATCGACGGCAAGGGCACCGGACGGCAGGACAGCAGCCGGGCCACGGTGCGCCGCTACTGCGAGGAGTCGCTGAAGCGTCTGCGCCTCGACACCATACCGCTGTTCTATCAGCACCGCTACGACCGAAACACGCCGATTGAGGATGTGGCCGAGACCATCTGCGGACTGATCCGCGAGGGAAAGGTGCAGCGTTGGGGACTGTGCGAGGTCAGCGCCGACACCATCCGCCGCGCCCACGCCGTCTGTCCGCTCACGGCCATACAGAGCGAATATCACCTGATGCACCGCGACGTTGAGACCAACGGCGTGCTCGACACATGCCGCGGGCTCGGCATCGGCTTCGTGCCCTACAGTCCGCTAAACCGCGGCTTCCTCGGCGGGTGCATCAACGAATATACCGTCTTCGACACGGCCAACGACAACCGCCACACGCTGCCGCGCTTCCAGCCCGATGCCATACGTGCCAACACCCGCATCGTGGCCGTCCTGCAAGCCTTCGGCCGCACCCGCGGCATGACATCATCGCAGGTGGCGCTCGGCTGGCTGCTGCACAAGGCTCCGTGGATAGTGCCCATACCCAGCACGACGAAGGAGTCGCACCTCGTGGAGAACCTCCATGCGCTGACTTTCAATATCCCCGATGCCGACTGGCTCGCGCTTGAAAACGACGTGGCCGTAATACCGGTGACGGGCGACCGCTATAACGCCGAGCAGCAACGGCAGGTAGGGTATTAAGCAATCGTATATAGTCAATTATAAAGAAAGATAAAAGCACAAAAGACATGAAGAAACTGTTTCTCATGATGGCATTGCTGACAGGCACACTTGCCGCCAATGCCCGCACACTGATAGTTTATTACAGCTACACGAACAACGTGGAGCGCATCGTGAACGAGCTGCGCACGCAGATAGACGCCGACGTGGTGGAGATAGAGCCTGCGGAAAAGGGGGTCGACTATGCCGCCAATAACTATGCAATAGGCAGCGCGCAGATAGCGGCCATACGCAACAACCCCGGCGATGCGGCATCCTATCCGCCGATAGACCCCGTGAACGTGAACCTCGCCGACTACGACTGCATCATCATCGGCGCACCGCTGTGGTGGAGCGGCATGGCCGCACCGTTGCAGACCTTCCTCTTTCAACATGGCAAGGACATGGCCGGCAAGAACATCGGACTTATCGTGTCGAGTGCGAGCAGCGGCATAAGCGGTGTTGAGGCCGATGCCCGCCGCCTCGTTCCCGCCGGCAACTTCCTCTCGCCAAGTCTGTGGATACGCAGTTCGCAGACATCGAACGCCCGGTCTCTTATAGAGAACTGGCTGAAAAGTATCAATTACGACAACCTTACGTCAGGCATAGATATGGTGATAGACAAACCTATCCGCAATTACGTAGCATATTCTCTCTCGGGTATGCCATTATCCGAAATTTCAGGAACAGCATACCTTCGTATTATTAGAGGGAGAAAAATAATATCATCAAGAAAATGATATTAGTACCTAACGTTAGTTGGATGAGTAAAAAATAACCACTCTGTGCCGGATTATTGAACACACCGCAATTTGCAGTCAAATGTTCGGCGAAGCCATTCATCACGCCACCGCCCATATTGGGTGCCATAGGTGACACGATGTATGGTTTCGCCTACATTCTACTGGAATCTGTCACCCACAATGAGTTTGTCGCCTGAAATATCTACATGAAATAGGGTAGGGATTCTGCGGTATCTGCCATCGACCACGGTATGGCTGTGTACTGACATCATCCATTTTCCGTCGAATGTCCTGAACAACATTCCATGACCGAAGTTAGGGGGAGTTACCGGTTTCTTTTCCTGTACCCACGGGCCGTCAAGCGTACCCGAAGCGGAATATGCGACTCCCTGTGTATAGACATCGTATATCCAGCTTGTCCACAGCATACCCAACTTTCCGGTTGCTGTGCGAAACAGCCACGGTCCGTCTGTCACCTTATTCGGACGCACTTTCCCGTTCTCCTTCTCGCGGCTCCAAGGCGAATCGCTGGCACGGAACAGAAGTTTGAATTCGCCAGTTGTACCGCTAAGGTCTGGCTTCAACCTGATTTTCTCTATTGTTCCGTCCCAGTTTTGCAGCCATTCATAGCAATACACCATATACGGCTCTCCGTCCTTGTCCACCCAGAATGTCCCGTCGAGTGTAGGCTTGCCGGCAGGCAGATAAACAGAATCTTTCATCGGAATGTACGGACCGTCAGGTCTGTCACTCACAAGTACATGACAGGCTCTGCGCTCAATCTTGTTTCCGCGTACTGTATCAATGATTACATCGCGGTTGGTAAATGTGGCAAAGTAATAATACTTCTCTTTATACTTGTGAAGTTCGGCTGCCCATATTGCTGGCCGGGAGCCCATCCACGATTTCGGGTCTGTCTGAACGACATCGTACGGTCCTGTCCACAGTTTCAAGTCCTTGCTTTTCCATAAAAGACCGCCTGTGCCTGTCATATAATAAGTCTTCAATGCTTCGTCGGGCAAAATGGCCGGATCACTCAGTATGATGGAGTCCAAGGGTATATTCTCCCTGAAACCTTTATGCGGGGTCTGTGCGGACAAACCTGTCGTACACAGCACCCCAATGCTTATTGCAACAAAAAACTTTTTCATCATATATGATTGTTATTTTATTTCACTTCATATAATTCTATTCCCTCTTTCTTGTCCAAATTACGGCTGTATTGTTTGTCACGGGCATTGTTCCAATGTTCAAAAACACCGAGACTGCCCGTCTTCACGCCGTTAGGCCGGTAATCGCCTAACTTAGTGTTTCGTCCCTTTGCAGCTTCCTTAAGATAGTTGTCACAGTTCTGGCTGGAACCTTTTCTGAACTGCGGCGCACCGCTGAACCCCAATTCTCCGCCAAACTCTGCAAACAGGAAATCCATGCACACACACTCTATGGCAACCGGGTCGAGGGACATGAAGTAGCTTGCACTCCACTGGTTGCCGAACATCTTCCAGCGGTCGCGGTCAGCACGCGGCGCACCCACGTTGGTCTGCATACCGTATATGCCGTCAACGATATACAGAAGTGTCTTCTTTCCGAGATTGGGGCATCCCATGAGGTCGACATAGGCACTGTAGTCGCCTTCCGTACCTGTCATCTGGCTTACCGTATGTGTGCCGTGCATCCGGGCCGGAAATGGTATGGAGCCAAAATGGTTCTTGGCGCACAGGGTGACACCCGATATTTCATGTCCTTTCAGTAGGGCTATATTAATAATGTAAGATGCGTCCGTCACCGCACGGGGCAATACCGTGCCCAGAGTGACGCCCCGGTCGGTGTATGTGATGGCGTCTTTCACCCAGTGGGCTGAATCCACTCCCTGCGACCCTGCGGCGCTCATCCACTTGACGCGCGGAAAAAGACGATGTACCGGCTTGTAAATTCGGTCGGGCATGGCCCGCTTCCTCCAGCCTATTGTTGCATCGTATATTGTGATACATTCCTGCGGCACACCGGCATTGGCAGTCAGTTGCCGGAGGATGGCGACAGTTGCCTGAGGCGACTGGTCTATGTCATTGTCGCGGTCATCGGTGTCATAGGTGTTGTTGAGGTTTATCTTTATGGCAATCGTCTCGCCCGTTTTATACCCGCGGCGGCCCCGCCCGTTTTGCTCATTGTAATATCTGAAGATTTTTTGCCAGGCCTTTTTCGCCGATTGTGTCCCCGACAGGGCACACAGTGATTTGCCGTACATTGCCTCAAGTCTGTCTTGGTCTATGTTGCCGTCATCCCACCAATGTCCGTCCTTGCCATTCCAGCGTGCCACCGACGAGTCTCTCACCCATGTCACCCTTCCCGGATAAATGCCTTTTGCCTCTCCGATAGGCTTGTTGGACTCAAAGTGCAGTTTCTGGGCAGACAAAGGGCAGGCGAAATGATTCATCATCAACAATCCTATAATTACATTTTTTATCATAGTTATCCGATACTGTTACCTGTTTTTGATAATAAGGCTTTCACAAATGGTCTTTCCGTCTGTAGTCGTTGCCTTTACGCTTACTACGGCTTTACCCGCTTTGCCCGTGTTTCTTACTACAGCCAGTGCGCGTCCTTTCCACGCTTTGTGCATAGCGTCATAATACGGGTCGCAATCCTTTATGTCACTGTTACCCAATGCCACCAGTTTTGAGGCTCCGTTCACACTCACTTCCAGACTGTTGTCTGCCATGGGTACGGTACGCCCTTCCTTGTCGATCAACTCTATGGTTACGAATGACAGGTCCTGTCCGTCTGCGGCTATAACAGTTCGGTCTGCCGATAAACGTACAGCTGCCACTTCACCGGCTGTGGCAAGCGTCACGGTCTCTTTTACACTTCCCTTTTCAATTCCTTCGGCACGCAGCGTGCCTGAGGAATATGGCAGACGGAACGTTGCTTTCATTTCCTCCACTTGTTTCTCGCCTATGAGTTTGCCATTGAGATACAGTCGCACAGCAGGGTAATGTGAATACACCTCCACATCAATGTCCTTACCTTCGTGACCGCTCCAGTTCCAGCTCTCAAACGTTGGCCATGTTCCCCATAGCGTGGTCTTTATTTTTCCATTGTATCCGTCCGGCTCACGCACAGCCATGTACAGATGTTCGCCATCTGCGTTCCAAAGCATCGAGCGATAGTGGCTGATAGGTTTGCGCAGACCTGTGAGATCAATATCGCCACAGTATGCCGCATGCCATGGATAAAGCGGACGGTGATAGTGCTCGCCGGGAACATCACCCTCATAATACCAGCGTCCTATTCCCGATTCGCCGATATAATCTATCGCCGTCCATACGAAGTCGCCAATCACATATTCATGGTCTTTCACCATTTTGTAGTTTTTCCATGCGTCCTTCGGATAAGATTCCGTCTGCATCATCACCCGCTCCGGCACCCGCTCATGGTCACCCTCGGCTTTGTGTATCATATAGTTGTAACCAGCGATGTCATGCTCAGCAGCAAGCGGGTCATATATTTCCCAGTCTTTGTCCCATGCGGCAAGTGCCTGAGTTACGGGACGCGTAGGGTCTGTCCTGTGACATACGGCAGCCAGCATCGCCGCATCTTTCACCGCTTGCGGTTTCTTGCGCTCAATAATCTCATTGCCTATGCTCCAGCAAAATATCGAAGGATGGTTGCGGTCACGCATCACCATGGCTTCGGCATCCCGCTCTGCCCACTCGTCAAAGAGTAGATGGTAGTCATGGTCATTTTTCTTGTCGCGCCATCCGTCGAAAGCCTCATCTATCACAAGTAGTCCTATCTCGTCGCAAGCATTGAGAAAAGTTTCCGATGGCAGGTTGTGCGATGTACGCACGGCATTAAAACCTGCCTTCTTCAGCATTTCTGCCTTACGGCGCTCTGCACGGTCGAAAGCAGCGGCTCCCAATATACCGTTGTCATGATGCACACATCCGCCATTGAGCACAATCTGCCTTCCGTTTAGCTGCAGTCCTTTCTCTGCCGACCAGCTCACCGTGCGGAATCCGAACGGCTGTTCCATCGTATCGGTTATTTTGCCATTTTCCGACAACGTTATTTTTGCGCAATACATATTCGGTTCTTCCGGCGACCATGTTTTGGCTTCATCTACGGTGAGTGTCTGCTTCACAGTGGTCTTCTCACCAGCCGGAACAACTATCTCCTTCGTCTGCTTATGCCCGGCAATCTCTACAACCACATTCACTCGCCGTTCCCTGCTTCCGCCATTGTCAATCGTGGTTGCCACTTGAGCTGTGGTAAGCGTAGGTGTGGTTATCTGCACTCCCCAATCGGCAATATGCAAATCAGGTGTCTCTATAAGCCATACGTTGCGGTATATGCCTGAGCCCGAATACCAACGGCAGTTCTTCTGTTGTGAATTGTCTGCTTTTACGATTATCTCGTTGCGACCCTTTCTCAAATAAGGAGTAATATTCACAAAGAATGAAGTGTAGCCATAAGGATGTCCGCCGGCACAGTTGCCGTTGACATAAACTTCCGACCGCTCGTAAACTCCCTCGAAATACAGACGGCGCAGCCGACCGTCAGTTGGTTTGTCTACATTGATATATGTACGGTACCATCCCAGACCACCCGGCAGGTATCCGCCGTCGTTGCCCGGAGTCGCATCACGCATGAAGGGTTGAAGTATGCTCCAGTCGTGCGGCAGCGTAACTCGCTGCCATCGGTTATTGGCTATGTGTGCATAATCGGCTTCATTACCGGTATTGTCGGCAAGGACAAACTGCCAGTTATTGTTTAACAGCTGTTTCCTGCCATTCTTAGACATACATGACGGTACAATTACCATCAGCATGAATGTAACAATAATTATTTTCTTATACATAATTTTTTTATTATATTCATTTTATCATTCCGACTCCTTCCGTGCTCGGGTGTATCTTGCGGATGCTGCCGTCAGCGTTGTATTCCATCGGCTCGGCTATCACCGAACGGCTGTAGCTCGTGCCGTCCGGCAGTCCGCCGTTGTGGGAGAAGAAGAGCCAATGGTTCCTGAACTCCACTATTGCCGGATGCGTCGTATTTGAGTTACCGGCAATCTCGCTGATAATGCCTTTGTATTCGTATGGTCCGCCAATGTCATCACTCACTGCGTAGGCAATTTTCTCGGGCCATCCTGTGGCATACGTAAGATAATACTTCCCGTTACGTTTGTGTACCCACGGAGCCTCGGTAAAGTCTTTCAGTTTTATCTGCTTCACTTCGCCGTCAATCTCGGTCATGTTGTCTTTCAGCTTGGCATAATAGCACTGTCCGTTGCCCCATATAATATAAGGTGTGCCATCATCGTCGGTAAATATTGCAGGGTCTATACATGCCCAGCTGTGCTTTGAGGCGAAACAGTCCTTGTTGGTGAGCAGCGGCCGTCCGAGCGCATCCTTGTACGGACCGGTTATATTGTCTGCTACCGCCACGCCTATACCGCACCAGTTGGTACTTACATACCAGTAATACTTTCCGTTGCGCTCAGCCACGTGTCCCGCATACGCCTGCTTGCTATTTGCCCAGGCAAAGTCGTTGATATTCAGCGGTGAAGAATATTCCGTCCAATGTTTCATGTCGGTGGTGCTGTACAGCAGCCAGTCTTTCATCACATAGCCACTCTGTTTGCCATCGTAGTCGTGTCCTGCAAAAAGCCAAAGCGTGTCACCCTTTACGAAAACAGCCGGGTCTGCGGTGTGCTTGTCGCGGATAATGGGATTGCCGGTGCTCACAAAGTCGTGGCGCAACACATAGCCCCATTTCTGCTGCAGACGCTCAAGTTCCTCCGCAGTAAGCGACATCACCGTACCGTGACGCGGAAAGAAATTCTTGCGGAACGACTGCGGCTCCTTGGAGAATGTTTTCAAGTCCTTGCTTGTCTGATATTCGTAACGCCCGCTGGTATAGAGATCGTACATCAGCACATACTCATCCTTGCCGTTCAGCTTAAACACCCCGGAGCCTTCCACGGGAGTCTTTCCCGCGTATGCGTCAATATACCTGAAATCCTCCTTCCACTTACCCGTGAGGCCCTTCGATGTTGCCTGCTGTATGCCGTTCTTTATCTCCTTGCCGGTGGCATCCTTGGTGTTGCCCTTATAGAACATGTGATATGTGCCGTTTCTGTATATAATGTCATTGTCTATACAGCCATACTTAGCAGCGAACAGCACTTTGGGCTCACTCTCGAAAGCAGTAAAGTCACTGTTGGCATAAGCATAATAGGTAATGAGTCCCTTCGACTTGTCCTCACGGCGCAGTGTGAAATATATCATATACTTACCAGCTTTGCGGTCGTAGATGGTCTGCGGTGCCCACACCCAGTAGGCATCAGCGAATTTCTCAGGATAGTCTTGGGCGAGGTTTATCTTGGCGTGTTGCCACGTCACGAGGTCTGCCGACTTCATCAGCACTATTCCGGGATTGCTTCCCCATCCGTTCTTTACGGTGTTCATGTCGGTGGCAACGATATAGAACATGCCGTCCTCACCGCGCAGGATATGTGGGTCGCGTATGCCGCCGCTCTCACTGATGCTGTCAGAAGCAATGACAGGCTTGTTGCCGTTCAGCGCATACCAGTTGCGTGCGTCGCTGCTCACGGCAAAACGCAGCTGCTCCTGCAGCTTGCCTTCGCCGTGCCCTTCAAAATAGGCGAACAGATATCCTGAATATTTGTCGTTTTTCTCTGATGTACCATTTCCATTGCGGGCAAAGGCTACAGCCACACCAAATGTTGCTACGACAACAGCAAATACAAACTTTGTAATTTTCATAATATATATTCTAATTTTCGGCAAACGTATTGAAAGAATGTGGCTTTAAAGTGACATTAAGATAGCGATTGCCAATCTGCACGGTAAACATCTTTTCCACATCACCAAAATTTCCGGCAATTACAACTCTCTTACCTTGTGGCGTCACAAACACAATGACAGGAACTCCGTCATTGGCTGACGGTTCTTTGTAAGCCATCATGCGGCTGCCCGGTGTAACCATGTTTGAGAAGTGCTTCACGGCATAGTATTCCGGTGTATAGCGGTGACGGCGCGTCTTCGAATCCACCAGCACCAATGCGTTTTGCTTCCATCCCCACGGGCTCTCGCCGTTGTCGGCAAGTATAAAGTTCCAGATGTAATACTCTTCACATCCCTTGCCAATATAATCACCGAGAAGCATAAACGTGTGTTCGCCTGCTTTCCAGTCCATAGAGCCGTTTCCGCACTCGCTCTCGCTCGACACGAGTTTCAACTCAGGATACTTCCTGCGTATCTCCGTGAGGTTCTCGCGACCTTCCCATTGGAAACCGAGGCCACCCACACAGTCTTTCAATCCGCCGACAATCTTATCAACATAGTCAAAACGGTTTGTATTGAACGTACCAAGATAGAGTTTTACTTCCGGATGCAACTTCCTCAGCGTTGGAGCAAGATAATCGCGGTTGAATACAATGGTACCGTCAGCAGTCCATGCGCATCCTGGATATGGCGTATATGAGTATGCTTCATTCTGATACATCACCATATCGATGGTAATCCCCTGCTCTTTATACAGGTCAATGAAACGGCAAAACATATTGGCGTATGTCTGAAGATAGCGCGGATCCTGTATCATAAAGTTCGTTGTAGCGAGTTTTGCCGGGAACTTTCCTTTTTGTTGTCCCGCCATTTCCACTTCGTTTTCAATAATATCACCAGCATTACCAAAAAGCAAATAATCAGTGCGGGAATCAAGCTGGTTGTACTTACTGCTACGCACAGGATAGTCATTATTTATCTTCATCCATGCTGGCGGACTCCATGGCGACATCCAAAACGTTATGTTCGGATTATACTTCATTGCAGCACGTATCAGCGGAATTATGTTTCTCTTGTCGCGCTCAATGTTGAAATAGCGCAACTCAAAGTCTCCTTGTACGTCGCTGCATGAATACCATGAGCGGGAATAGTCGTTGGCATTCATCGACAGACGGCCACGTGTAAAGCGCAAATCACCGTTGGGCGAAAATATATTGCTCATTATTTCTTCCTGCTCATTGCGGCTGAGCATGTTGAGGGCATCCCAGTCGAGCTCGTTAAAACATGTACCCCATGCCTTAAACTCATGCCCGTCTTCCTTACCCGTGATATTTAATATAGGCTCTACGGCAGCCTTAGTCTGCAATCTTACTTTTGACTGTTGCCAAAAATTATTATCACAACTTGTTATGGCATTAAAAGTCTGCGACTTGGCAATATTGTTAACAAGTAATATTACTGCCAATAAAAATATATTTCTTTTCATTTTCTGTTCCAGTATTTTTCAAGTTTCTTTGCCTCCTTCTTCGTTATCTGTATCACGCTGCCGTGTTTTGGCGACACGAAGTTGGTGGCTTTCATCACTCCCTCGTTGAAACGCCCCAGCGGCTTGAATGTCTTGAAGTCGGTGGTCTCGACGAATCCGAAGTTATGGGGATTGATGCTGAAGATGTCGTACATCACCACCCACTTGTCCTCGCCTATGCGTTTCCAGGTGTTGGATGCCTCACAGGAGCCTTTCTCCGCGTCTATCTGCTCATGCACATAGTCGCTGAACGAATTTATCTTATCTGAAATCATGTACTTTATGCCGCCGGGATTCTCCTGCGCCACGTATGTCATGAAATAACGTCCGTCGGGCATTGGACAAATGTCGGCATCGAGCACCTGTATTTTCTCATTGGGGTATTCGAAGAGCAGTTTCGGCTCTGTCTCAAGCGATGTGAAATCGTCATTGGCATAACTGTAATACAATTTTGTTCTGCCACCGGCATGCTGACGTATTGTAAAATACACCATCAGCTTTCCCACTGCCGGATCCCAGATTGTCTCCGGTGCCCATGCGCAGCCAAGCTCCCCAAACTGTTTCGGGAAAAGCTTGTCTATACGCACTTCGGTGTGAGTCCAGTGTATTAGGTCATCAGATTTCATCAACACCAGTCCACGGTTGTTTCCCCATCCGTATTTCTCATCACGCTCCCATTTTGTAGTACGCAGTCCTTTTTCCTTGCCGTAAATGTGCAGGTCGGTCATGGCTATATAGAATCTGCCGTTGGGAGCACGGTATATATGCGGGTCGCGTATGCCGCGCTGGTCGGAAATGGAATCACCCGAAATTACCGGCTCACCATTGTTTACAGCAGTAAACGTATATCCGTCATAACTCACTGCCATAAACAGACTATGGGTCGCATCATTGAAAAATGTAAAAAGATAGGCCCCCATGTCTTTCTCTGTCGTCTGTCTTTTTGACCATCCGGTCGTAGCAGTCATCAACAGCAGCATCACAACAGCAAATCGTGCTGTGATGCTTACTGATATTTGCGATATTGAATTTTTCTTCATAGTTCTTTCACCTTACGTTTTATTTAGAACAGGTCTTTTGTCGGGCTTCCGTCGCCCCAGTGATGATCTTTCGGGAACGGTTCTCCTCCCCACGCCTTAATTTGGGTCCAGGGCTGGGCGGCATCGGTCCAGAAAGGATGTGAGGCTGGCAGCCCGAGCGGCATGAATGCCAGTGAGGTCATATACAGGCTGCCGTTGTTGGTGTACCAGTCGGATACGTTAGGCTGCCGTCCGCAGAATCCAATTGTGAGATATCCCTTTTCGTTGAAATTCTCCTTGCCGTCGAACATACGGTGCATCACGGTAGTGAGGGCCGAGCGGACTTGTCCGTTGGACAGTCCGGCCGGCAGCTTGTCATACCAAGCCATGAGCGCCAGCGGCTGCATAGCCGCCAAACGGTAGGGGATGGAGCGTCCGAAAACGGGGAAAGTGCCTTCGGGAGAAATCATGCGTTCGAGCACGATGCTGAATTTCTTGGTGCGGTTGAGCGCACGCTTGTGATAGTTCTTATAGTGTATGCGTGTGTATGCCTTTGCGTCAATCATGTTCTGCAGAGTTTCCAAATACATGGGGTGGAACACATAGCTGCTGTAATAGTCGAAGGCAAAGCTTGGTCCGTCGGCATACCATCCGTCGCCGGTATACCATTCCTCGGTTTTGCGTATTGCCGAGTTCACACGGTACTGGTCGTAGGGTGCTCCTGCCTTGGCGAGGAAACTCTCGATGGTCGACGAGAACAGCAGCCAGTTGGTGTATGGCGGGTCAATGTCGCGCAACTTCGTAAACTCCTTTATGTAGCGCTGCTTTGTCACATCGTCGAGTGGCTGCCACAGCACGTCGTATGCACGTATGAAACTCTCGGCCACGTATGCCGCATCCACAAGATTCTGCCCTCCGATGCCCCAGCACAGGTAGTCAGGATTCTCAGGGTCCACGGCATTCTTGTAGCTTTTCAGCGCCCACTCCCTCAGCTGTTTTCTCTTCTGTCCCTCGTCGGTGTTGTCATCGGGTAGGGTGAGCCACGGCGCAACTCCAGCCATCAGCCGCCCGAAGCACTCCATGTAGAGCACCTTCTTGTTGCGGTTGTCAAAACTGGGGCTGAATTCAGTCTGCATGTTCTTCTGCAGCTCGCCCTTTGCCATGTTGCTGAGCACCGGTTCCGCCATATTATATAATAAGGTGTACCAATACTTGCGGTCGCCGTTTTGGGCGGCCTCCCTTGCCTCCAGATATCTTACGCGCTCGCATGCCGCCAAAAGGAATGCGCCGACGCCAAAGTCTGCCTCGCTTCCTGCGTCCACCACCTGTCCCGGGATGGCACGCTCGCCGATGGGCTGCACATATCCCACGCGCCCGTCTTTTTGCAGAGCTTTCTCCGACAGATATTTCCATGCACGGGCAAGCACGGGCATGTATTCCGCAGCGTCAAGATAGCCGTTGTTCACTCCCCACATCAGTCCGTAGGCAAAGAACGCTGTGCCGCTGGTCTCGGGACCGGGAGCGTGCTCAGGGTCGAGCATAGAGCGGGTCCAGTAGCCATCAGGCTGCTGGCATCCAGCCACGGCATGAGCCAGCCGCTGATATTTTTTCACGAAGAAGTCGCGGTGGGCATAGTCTGCTGGCAGGTCCTGCAGCACCTTGGCAAGTCCTGCCAGTACCCATCCGTCGCCACGGGCCCAGAAATCCTTCTTGCCGTTTGCGCTCTTGTGCTTGGGATATACATATTTTCCGTCGCGGAAATACATCCCCGTCTCAGTGTCGAGCATCACGGAGTCGCTGTACAGGATGTATTCATACAGTTTGTCGAGGTAGAGGCTGTTGCCGGTCACCCTGTACAGTTTTGTCATCACAGGCATCACCATATACAGTCCGTCGGCCCACCACCAGTAGTCGTGCGCCTTGGTCCCCATCTCGTGCTCCATCACCTCTCGTGCCCGGCGTATCCTGCCGTCATCGGGCAGAATGTTGTAAAGGTCGATATATGTCTGGAAGCATATCTGCCAGTCGCCGAAGAGCACATGCTCCTGGGTCTCTCCGTAATTGTATTTCCATTGGTTGCGGTCATTGGACGTTGCGCCCTTCCACTTGTTATGCTCGGCCCACGCCATCGAGTAGTTCAGATACCGCCTGTTGCCCGTAAGCCTGTAGGCCTCCATGTTTCCCGTGTGATAGGCAGCCACGTGCCAGAACGGCGTTGCCTCAGGCTTGTGGCGGTTCTGCCAACTGGTGTTTACCTTGTCAATGATGCTGCGCACCTTTGCGGCCTCTCCCTTCGTGGCGGCTGTGGCAACGCCCGTCAGCACCAACAGGAAAAGAGAGAGCACCGCACATCTTTTTATTCTGCTTGTCATATTTAATTTATCCATTAAAGTTTCTACAAAAATAACATTATTTTCGCATTATCAGCCTATATAGTATTATTTATGAATCCTTTTTGAAAAAATCCCATATCTAACGCTTCAGACATGGGATTTCATTACTAACTTATGTCTTATAAAAGACAACCAATATATAATCGAATTACTTTAAAATCCATTCATCCTGCCATTTTATCACCGGCATTTCGTTCTCAAACTCTATCGGCAGCCATATATAACGCGCGTCGCTCGGATGCTTCGGCCTCCAGATGTCGGCCATGAAGATGAACATCGGCTCTTTTCTGCCTTCCACCTTTAATATATATGTGCTCTGTCCTTCAAAGGTGATGTCTGCCTTGGGACCACGGCATGGATTGTCCACCTGGGTCCACGGCCCTGTGATGTTCTTTGCCCAGAACATGCGGGCCTTGTTGGGATCCCATCCCGTGCATCCGCTCGTTATCATCCAGTATGTGCCGTCTTTCTTGAACAGCGCCGGAGCCTCGTTCTGTCCGCCCGGTGCCATGCGCCAGTAGCGGCCGGTGTGGGCGGTGTAGTCGTCGGTAAGCTCGGCTATCTGCAGCGTCAGGTTGTCTTCCGACGAGTAGATGTGATATGCCTTCCCGTTGTCATCCACATACACGGTCTGGTCGCGTGCCATCTGCCCGCCGTCATAGTCGCGTTGCATAAACATTCCGCGCTCTATTTCTTTGCGCCATTCAGGCGTCCACCATTCCATCTTCTTGTCAAGGCTTGCCTTCAATCCGTCAGCAAGCGACGTGTCGAAGCCCTGTGCATACGTCTTGGGCAGCACACGTCCCGACCTGAGATACTTGAACGGGCCGCAAGGCGTATCGCTCACCGCCACAGCGTAGCGGGCGGCACGATAGCCTTTGCCCTTCAGCTCAAGGTGAAACCACATCACAAACTTTCCCGTCTTCTTGCAGTATATCACCTTCGGGCGCTCCAGAATACATCCACGCTCAATGTCGCTGCCCTTCTCGTCGGTCACGGCAAGAGCCACGCCGCGGTCAGTCCAGTCAACGAGATTCTTCGAACTGTAGCATGTCACCCCGACGTATGCCGAGCTGGTGGTGTCCGACTTGTGCTCACCATACCAATAGTAAGTACCGTCGTGATACATCACACCGCCGCCGTGGGCGTTGATGTGGCGTCCGTTGTTGTCGGGCCACAGTTGCCCGGGGCGAAGTGTGCCCTGTGAACGGCACACCATCGCCACGGCAACCATGTAGAAAAGAAAACAATATCTTATTACCATATTCTTCTTGGAAATCTATTCAGGAATTACTTGGTTTTGTCCTCGTCAGCTACAGCATCCTGCCAGTTGTTCCACATGGCAATGTCTGCATCATATCCGCTATATCCGTAGTTCTGCCACAGCTGGCCGTCCTTGTTGGATGTGATGGCGCCATCGGGTATCGGCCAGAATACGTTGCATTTGTTCATCGTGTAGTTGAGCGTGGCTTTACCGGAAGCCAGAGTGTAACCGCGGTTGTAATACGAATAGTGTATTATGCGCTGATACCAATAGCTGCCGCCCTCAACATCGGTACCTTCCTGCTTGTCCCAGGTGGCAAGACTGTAGGTTTTGCCCCACTCATCGGCGATGCCGCTCTTTGCCAGGTCGTATGATATGCGGGTAAGCTCAACATTACGCCACTCTTCAAGATAAAGCTCGCGTGCACGCTCGTTGGCAATGTCGCCAATGTTCACCGTAGTGTACAGCTGCGAACAGTTTGCACGCTTGCGCAGCTCGTTGACATCAGATGTGGCTCCGGTAACATCTTTCTGGTAAAGACGTGCTTCGGCACGCACAAGATAAGCCTCAGCCAAACGATACAGATACCAGTTGACATTTGTTCCCTTGGTGCCTCCGTTAAACTGATTGGCACCCTGGTTTGCCTCGGCCACGGCATCTTTCAGATATATCTTGTAGAGGGGAAAGTCATACCAGTCACGTATGGTGTCGTTGGTAAGCACACTGCCGTCTTCAGGCTTGTTGAACATTATGTTCTGTCCGTAATACTTTGACTTGGGATTGTTGCACTTCATGTCTTCCATGCGCATCCAGTTGCCCACCGTTGAGTTGTGACGGTAGTCGTCGGTGTCCTCCACGCCGTTTACATTCCACAGGGTGTGCTGTGCGAAGTATGTCAGTCTCACCGTACCGATGCCTCGTCCTGCCACACGCAGCCAGTCGAGTTCCTGATTGTATTCCTTTGCATTGCGGGCGTAGTTGATGACAGCACGCTCTCCGTCGGGCATCTTCAGGCGGTCATCGCTCCAGAACGGACCGAAGATACGCATGGTCAGGAAGTCGGTGTGAGTCTGCTCGCTGCAGTTGGGCAACCCCATGATGGTTTCTGTATTGGCCTTTATCAGCTTGTTTTCCGGGCGGTGCAGGTCCCATATCACGTTGCGGGTTACGTTCCATGTCTTGGGCTCACCGCTGTTTGCGGCGCTGGCATCTCCGAAAGGTTGTTTCATGAGCGCAAGTCCAGAGTTGTTTATCAGTTCATTGCACTGCTCTTCCGTCAGCTTCCATTCACCTGCCGACAGATACAGTTTGGCGAGCAGCATGCGGCAAGCCTCTTTGTTCACCATTCCGTAGTATATCATGTCCTTCTGTGCCGGAACCCATTCAACGGCCTTCTTCATATCCTCTATGCACATCTGTATGATGGCCTCTTTGGCTGTAGAGCGGTAGTTCTGCTTTGGAACTTCCAGGATTTTTGTTATCAGCGGAACATTGCCGAACTGCCATACAAGATTGTAGTAACGGAACGCACGGTGGAAATAGGCACGCCCTTTATACTCGTTCTTCAGTTCTTCACTGAGCGATGACACGTTGTCAATATTGCTCAATACGGTGTTGGCATACTTGATACCCGTATATGTCTCATCCCAAAAATACATCATGTGGTTGGTGTCGTTGCTCTGCATGCCTCCCATAGGAGTGAGTTTGCCGTTCACGTCATCCCAGATACCGCCTCCCTGGTCTGTCTTGCCGTACACGGACAATTCGGAGAACATATATTCCGTCGATATCGGAACATTGATGTTGTTTGCCGTATAGTTTGTCCAGTACAGGCGCAAATGACGGTCGCACATGGCAAGTGCTGACTGAAGTCCGGATTCGGTATTGAATGTTGTTCCCGGCTCGAAGAATGACAGCGGGTCCGGCTCGAGAAAATCGTCGGAGCAACTTGTCTGCATGACGGCTCCCGTAACGCACAGGGCCAGTGCCATTACCGATGTCTTGTTTATAATGTATCGTTTCATTGTGTTCTTTTTATATTGTTTCAAAATATTACATATAGTCTTCCTGCCTTGCCCAATGCGCTCAGGCACGCCCGGCATTGTGCTTGTGGCTTGACGAAGACGTTTTTCTCTCATGTCGTGCTTTATAATGTTACGTTAAGACCTAAAGTGAACGTGCGTGTGGCAAGTCCGCCCGTTTCCGGATCACCGTATTCCCAGTCTTTGGCCCACGTTGCCACGTTCTTTATGTTGAAGTAGGTTTTCAGGTTCTGTATGCCCACCTTGTTCACCCACTTCTGCGGGAAGGTGTATGCCACTGAGAAGTTGTCAAGGCGCAGGAACGTACGGTCGTAAAGTTTCTGTGCTCCGGTGGCTCCGGCAGGTCCCTGTGCGTTCAGACGGGCATAGTCGTTAGTCGGATTCTCCGGTGTCCAGTAATTCTTCACCCACATGTTGAAACCTTTTGATATAAGGTCTCCGCCATTGTCGTTGTTAAGATACCATCCCGAGAGGCTCTTGTGTCCGATGTAGCTGTACAGGCTGAAAGACACCGTGATGTTCTTGAGTATGTCAAACTCGTTGCGCAGTGACAGTCGCACCTTCGGGGCCGTCTGTCCCAGGAACACCTTGTCATCGTCGTCATAAACGATTTTCTTCACGCTTCCGTCCTCATTATACTCATCATTGTCAGGGTTGTTCCAAACCTTGGGGTCGCCGGGACGCTGTCCGTACTTCTGTGCCTCCTCAAACTCATCGGCCTGCCAGATACCCAAGACCTTATAGTCCCATATCGCACCGATAGGTTTGCCAATGAACCATTTATTTGTTTTATCGTCATTTTCCTTACCGTCGGCACCGTAGTCATAGTAGAGGTGCTTTATGGTGTTTTTGTTGTACGACAGTCCGAGTGATGTGCGCCATACAAGGTTCTTTGACTTTATGTTGACTGTATTGAGCGAGAGTTCCAGACCGTCGTTGTTCACCTGTCCGAGATTGGTGGTGATGCTCGGGAAACCTGTAAAACCGGGTAGTCTTTGGTTCATGATCATGTCTGTGGTTTCCATGTGGTAGTACTCGATGCTTCCCGTTATGCGGTCGTCAAGGAATCCGAAGTCAAGACCGATGTTGACGGACGCTGTCTTTTCCCATTGCAGGTTCGGGTTTGCCATGCGGTCGACGCTGAGATACTTCATGTCAAGCACCGTGCCGTCAGCCTTCACATATCCCATGGTGGCACCTGTTCCGCTGCCGAGATTGGCCAGTGATACGTACGGGTCTTTCAGAGAACGGTTACCGTTCTTACCCCAAGACACACGCAGCTTACCGGTAGACATTATATCCTTTATAGGGAAGAATTTCTCATTGACAAAATTCCATGCCAGGGCAACGGAGGGGAAGGTCGCGTAAGGATTTGACTGTCCGAAAGCCGAATAGCCGTCACGGCGCACAGATGCGGTAATCATATACCTGTCATCGTATGAGTAGAACAGGCGTGCCATAAGTGCATTTGCCGTCTGGTGTGAGTCGGTCGTGCTGAAACTGCTGTTCTCCTTTGTTCCGTTCTGCGTGTTGTGGAATCCAAGTGCATCGGTTGGAAGTATGTATCTTGACTTTATCTCATCGCTCCAGTAGCGGCGTTCCTCGGCCTCCTGCACCAGCGTAAGCACCACATGATGCTTGTCCATGAAAGTGTGGTCCCAGGTAATGGTGTTGTTCAGCGACCAGTCAAAGCGCTTGCCCCATCCACGGTTCACACCACGGCCCTTCGGGTCGCTGTCAGGCAGGTCGGCAGACATGAAGTAACGGTCGTAGAAATACTGATAGCGCGGTGAAACGTTGAACGAGTATGTTATACCGAAAGGCAGTGTCACCTTTGCATTGAAGATGGTGTTGAGCACCTGATATCCCTTTTCCAATTCTTCATATCTGCGGTTGAAGTCGTAGTTGTATCCACTTTTCACCAGATTGCCCATAGGATATTGCGACAGCGAGCCGTCAGCTTCGAGATAGTTGGCATACGGAGAGTTGCGCAGCTGGTTGGCATCCCAATAATTGGTGCCCAGACCCACGGCAATGTCACCGTCGGAACGGTCCTGGAAGTTTACGTTGGCTCCAATCTCAAGCCATTTTGTCACCTTGCCGCTTACCTTCATGTTCACACGCATGGAACGGTAGTCGTTGCCCTTCACCGCACCTTCGTTCTTCAGGAAACCGGCTGACAGATAATAGTTCATCGTCTCGCTTGCTCCGCTCACGCTGGCGTTATAGTCTTGGTTGAATCCGGTACGGAAGGTGTGGTCCCACCAGTCGAATGTCTTTCCTGCCACATAGTTGTCCAATACGGCATCGGTGAGGCCGAGACGCTTTCCGTATATTGCGGCATCGGTGTCACTTTCGGTATTATTGGAATAGCCTCTCCACGTAGCGGCATCAATCCCGTAGAGGCGTTGCGCGTCAGCCTGCGTCTCAAAATAGCCGACAGGGTTCTTCAGGTTTCCCTTGCCGTCTTTCATGTGGTATGCTCCATACACTCCGTCATCGCCCATGCCGTATGTGTCGGCCACATACCAGTCGTGGCGGTATCTCATATATCCGGCGGCATCATACACATCCATAAGATAGTCGCTCTTCACATTGGCACCGAAGTTTACCGACACGTTGACGGTGGGCTTGCCCAGCTTGCCTTTCTTTGTGGTAATCACGATAACGCCGTTGGCACCTTTGGCACCGTACACGGCAGCGGCGGAAGCGTCCTTCAGCACGTCTATCTGGCCTATGTCATCGGGATTGATTTCCGACAGCTCACCGTAGAACTGCATGCCGTCGAGAATAATCAGCGGCTCGTTGTGATCGCCGTCAGTGTACACCGAGCGCTGACCGCGTATCTGCATTGAACCGCCGCCCTTGGCCGATGCGTCATAGCCGATGTTGAGTCCGGGAGTGGCACGCAACAGATCCTGCACGGTGGAGGGATTTTCGTTGGCCAGTCTGTCGGGGCGGATTTGCGTAACGCTACCGGTCAGGTCTTTCTTGCGCATGGTGCCATAGCCCACTACCACCACCTCGTCGAGTGCCTTCGAGTCTTTCTTGAGAACTACATTTAAGGCACCTCCCTTATACACTACTTCTTGTGTGGTATAACCGATATACGACACTACAATCACATCGCCGCGCTTTGCGCCCGCAAGCGTGAAATGTCCGTCGAAGTCGGTTATCGTGCCCGATTGGCTGTTTTTCACCTTCACCGTGGCACCGATAATCGTCTCGCCGCTCTCATCGGTCACTGTTCCTTTTACAGAACCGGCCTGTTGCATAGTCTGTACAGAACTGTCGGCATACGCCACGCATGGGAAAGAAACTCCCCCAGCCAAAGCGGCTGCCAACGACAGACACAACATTCTGCCGGATGTTTTTCCTGTTTTTTCTTTCATAGGTTTTTATTTATTGGTTGATAATTGAAAGTTCGTCCATCTTTTTAACAAGATTATGCTTTCGTACTTTTTTCGTTTGCAATGTTAATAAAAAGGTATAAACAACACAACGAATTATCGTTATTTCATGAGAATTTATCGTTAAAAGCATGTTTTCTGGCGCTTTCTGCGCCATGATTCGCATATTTTTCCATTAAAGCCTTGTCTGTTTTTGCGTTTTTTATTAATTTTACATAAAATTGAGATATAACGATAAAATGGAACATTTGCAGAAAACAGTAGCTGTATTGGCCGTCTTTATGTTGTATGTAATGACAATGGCAAATGCCGCCGGCATGAAGTTCAGAACAGGCACAGCCGTGGAACTGTCGCCGTCGGACGCGATACAGCGCACATACTTCGACCGCAACGGACTGATGTGGATATGCACGGGCACCGGTCTGAAATCATACGACGGCTACTCGCTGAAGACTTACAAAAGCGGAGCCATACGCTCGCAGATATTTCCAAACAATTTCATAATGTCGGTAACTACCGACAACGATGACTACATATATATAGGTACGCGCGAGGGCATAGTGAGGATGGACAGGCGCACCGAAGAATGTAAGACCTACAGGCTGGGCGGTGATAGCCAGAAAATAATATATGAGCTATACACCACACGCGACGGCACAGTGTGGGCCGGCACCGACGGCGGACTGAGCATGTATGACCGTAAGAACGACCGCTTTGTCACTTTCGGTCCGCGCAACTCACGCTTCGTGAGTCCCGACGGAAAGTCACGGACGGCTGGGCACTACGGCGTAAAGTCGATAAGGGAGAGCAACGACGGAAAATATCTGTATATAGGTACATGGGCAGACGGACTGCTGCGGATGAGGCGCGGCACAAACGTGTTTCACCAGCTGCCCGAAATAAACGGCGAGCCAAATTCATATACACTGTGCATCGACAGCCGCGACAGACTGTGGGTGGGCACATGGAGCAGGGGATTGGTGTGCATAGAGAATCCCACCGACTTCAGACACCCCAAGACCAAGGTATACGGCTACTCCGCGGGCGAGTTCAACTCCATCTACAGTATCATGGAGCATAAGGCAACGGGCACGATCTGGATGTGCTCGCGCTACGGCACGTACATTCTCGACATCAAAGACGAGGCACGTGGATTCAGAAAGTATGAGGAAGCCGGCGACTGCGGTTTCTTTGCCAACACCAACTACATGACGCAGGACAAGGCCGGAAACATCTGGCTGCAGAAACGGTTCGGACAGATAAGGCAGATTGTGACCGGGGAAAGCCCGTTTGAACATCTGAAATGCAACACAGGCGACAACAATCACGCCCAAAGGATAATAACATCGGTGTACACCGAAGACGGGCGGACGTTCTATGCCTGCCTGATGCCATACGGACTGATGAAATACGACCGTATTACTGGCATGGTAGCATACGACAGGGACATTCCCGAATTCCGGAACATAGACCAGTGGCTGCTGCACTGCGCCGTGACATCAATGGCAAGGCGGAAAAACGGCGACCTGATACTGAGCAGCGAAATACATGGACTGATTGTCGTGGGAAAGGACGGAACGGTGAGGCACATCACCAGACAAGACTGTCCGATACTGCCCGGCAACAGGATCAACACACTGGCAACCCTGCGCAACGGCAACCTGCTGATAGGAACCAAGCACGGCATCGGTGTGATGGCTCCAAACGGCAACATCACGAAAATGTCTGCCGGGGAGAAGGTGCTGAATGACTGCGATGTGCGTCACATTGACGAAAGTGCCGACGGGACACTATGGATAAGCACCGAAAACGAGGGAATAATAAGAATCAAGGGCGACATCGTGCGGCTATATGCGCCGGAAAACGGAAAGCTGACAGTGGCGGACATCACGGCGTGTCACCGTGACAGCCACGGGCGGCTGTGGGCCATATCCGCATCAGGAGGACTTTTCTGCTACGACAACCGTACGGACAGGTTTGCACAGGTGGAGCTGCCGGGCATATCCGACGACAACGTGTGCTCGATAAGTGAGGACACGCAGGGAGGACTGTGGATAGCATCGGGAAAGAAACTGACGAGAATAACATTTGCCAACGGCGGAGAAATGCCGCAGACCGTGACATACACCGAACAGGACGGGCTGGGCAGCAACATTATCTTCATGCCCAACTGTACGGCTGGCAGCGGCAACGAACTGTTCTTCGGAATAGCCAACAACATAGTGGCGTTCAAAACGTCGGAACAAAGAAACGGCCGTCGTGGCGGGAATCACCGGCTGCTGGTGACAGACATAAGGATAGACGACCGCCCGTACGCCACGCTCGAAGCCGGTCTGCGCAAGGCCGTGTCGGATGTCACGCCGGAATACACCAGGGAAATAACCATACCGTCGGGCGTGAGCAAGTTCTCTGTGGAGTTTGCACTCACCGCATACGTCGCGCCGGAAGAAAACAAGTATGCCTACAAGCTGGAGGGCTACAACAGCGAATGGCAATACAGGGATGCCGCCACGCGCAACGCCACGTTTGAAAACCTGCCCGCCGGAACCTACCGGCTGAAGATAAAGGCTTCCGACGGCAAGGGCGAATACACCGCCCTGCCTTACGCCATCACCGTCAGGGTGCTGCCGCCGTGGTGGCAGACATGGTGGGCTTATCTCGTATATATTATAATAGGTATAGGGAGCGTGTGGTTTGCCGTGCGCGCCTACAAGCAGCGCCTCAACACCCAGAACAAGCTGCAGATGCAGGTGGTGTTCACCAACATCACCCACGAGTTGCTCACCCCGCTCGCCGTCATCTCGGCATCGATAGACAACCTGCGCCACGAGGCTCCGCAGGGCGAGCACAGCTATGCCATAATGCAGAACAACATCGACAGGCTGACACGTCTGCTGCGCGAGATTCTGGAGGTGAGAAAGGCTCAGGCGGGAAAGCTGCGCCTGCTCGCCGCCGCAGGAGACATGAGCCGGATAGTGGAAAGCTGTCTGAAAAACGTGATGCCCGTGGCTATGAAGAAGAACATAAGACTGACCAGCGACATAGGCGAGGTGGAGGGATGGTTTGACCGGGACAAGGTGGACACGGTGATTTACAACCTGCTGTCGAACGCCCTGAAATACACGCCCGAGGGAAAGAGCATACACGTGGCGCTGGCGAAGACTGCCGCCGGCAGCGCCGTGCTCACCGTGAGCGACCGCGGCATAGGCATCTCCAAGGAGAAGATGAAGCATCTCTACCAGAGATTTCTCGATGCCGACCACCGCAAGACGAAGATTTCGGGAACGGGCATAGGTCTGTCGCTCGTACACACGCTGGTAAAGTTGCACCACGGCGAGATAGACTGCCGGAGCAAGGAGGGCGAGGGAACGACATTCACCGTGACGCTGCCGCTCGCAAAGTCGGCATACGGCAAGAGCGAGAGGGTGGCGGAAAACTGTCTCACCGACATCATTGCCGAAGAAAGCACGCCCGACACCGCACACGCCACACCCGAGGAGAGCACCGCCGCCGACGGGCAGCACAAGGAGCACTCGATACTGCTGGTGGAGGACAACGCCGAACTGTTGGAGCTGATGGCGAAGGCACTGCGCCGCCGCTACAACGTGTACACGGCGCAGGACGGAAGCAAGGCTCTGAAAAAGATAGCCAAGAAAGAGCTTGACGTGGTAATCACCGACGTGGTGATGCCCGTGATGGACGGCATAGAGCTGGTGAGGGAGATAAAGGGAAACAGCGACACGGCGCAGCTGCCCGTGATAATGCTCACGGCAAAGACCGAGAACGACGACCGTAACGAGGCCTACCGCACTGGAGCCGACGACTACATCACCAAGCCCTTTCGACTGGATGACCTGAGACTGCGCATAGACAGCATCATTGCCAACCGCGAGAGGATAAGGCAGAAGTTCTGCCGGCAGACCGACTTCAAACAGGAGAGGCAGCACTGCAGCAGTCCCGACGAACAGTTCATGCAGAAGGCGATAGAGGCGGTGAGGGCGCACATCAGGGACAGCAGCTACGGGCGCGAGGAACTGGCCGCCGACCTGTGCATAAGCCCCAGCACGCTATACAACAAACTGCGCGCCCTCACGGGACTGAACATCTCGGGATTTATCAGCAGCATACGCATGAAGGTGGCTTATGCCATGATTGAGAGCAACCCCCACATATCGGTGGGCGAGCTGTCGGCAGCCGTGGGCTTCAACACTCCAAACTATTTCTCAAAGCTCTTCAAGCAGGAATACGGCATGTTGCCCTCGGAGTTTTGCGAAAAGCAGAAATAAGAACGTGCATACATTTCCACCGGCATCTGTCACCAGAACACAATTCGGCACGAAAGCCCCTTGCCCTGCGGCGATGCGAACGGCGAGAGACTGACATTGCTCCTGTAGCGTTTGGGAAACAACGCACGCGTCACGGTGGGATAGAGCCAGTAGGCGGCCTCGACGCTTAGTATGCCGATGCCCGCCCCGGAAACGACATCCGTCAGCCAGTGGCGGTTGTTGTACATACGGAAGAAGCCCGTGCCCGCTGCAACGGTATAGCCGGCAATGCCTATCCACGGCGACACGTCCCAATATTCGCGCCGCAGCATCTCGGCTCCGACGAAGGCCGTGGCCGTATGGCCCGACGGAAACGAGTTGCGGGCGCTGCCGTCGGGCCGCTCCACCTTGGTCAGAGTCTTTACTGAACCTACCGTCAATCCCATCAGGGCGTATGCCGTGCCGAGGATGATGGTCTGGTCTGCAACGTCATGACGGCCCTTCACGCCAAAAAGATTCAGACCGTAGACGGCGGCGGCCGGAGCATACTGCGAGAAATCGTCGACGGTAAGCCGGCGGTCGATGTTCTCCTGCAGCTCATCGCGTATTTCATTGTTCTGATACTTCAGCCAGTCGCTCTCCAGGCCTATCACACCCACGCCGATGAGTGCGGCGGGCACGGCGAGCTGCAGCGGCCTGAACCTGTACATGCCTGATGTCTTTGCTGTACCGCCTTCTTCTGCCGCCATGCCGTCATCTATGCAGATGGTATCTATACATAGTGAATCTTCCGGCAGCGCGGCAAGGCTGTCAATGTCGGAACCGCATCGGGCGGCGGCCTGATTTGCCGGCAGTGATGCCGACAGGAATATTGCCGTCAAGGCTCTCAAAGCCGGCATAAAGCTCTTAATCCCATATTTCTTCATAATATCTTCCAGCGTCTTACATTTCTTCATCATATTTCATTTCTGTATGGTGTTTCTTTTTACTGCCCGCCCCGAATTGCCATGACAGTCCGATGTAGAATATGCGCGGGTTGCGGCGCTTCTCCACTTTCTGCTTCATCTCCGGTGTATCGAGGGTGTACGACTTGCGGTAGGTGTCGAACAGGTCTGTCACCGATGCCAGCAGCGAGAGGTTTGCTGCGGGGATGTCATACTTCATGCCGAGGCTGATGCGCCAGTCGGCATCACGCTGTCCCTGCGGCACGAGCGTGGCGCCGCGGTAACGTACATTCTGCTGAACCATACCGTGAGACACGGGCGTGAAGTTGGCGTTGAGCAGCGTACTCCACGAGAACGTGTCGCGCTTCCGCCCATATCCCAACCGTGTGGCGTCAATCTGATTGTAGTAGCCGTTCACGTTCCAGTTGAACGACAGCCAGCGGGCGGCCGTGCAGTTCCATATAATCTCGGCACCCGCGCTTTGGCTCGCGTCGAGGTTTTCCTTCGTCGTGAGCAGCACGCCGTCATCGATGTAGCGCGACACTTCAGTAATCCGGTCTGTCAGATAACGGTAGTACAGTGTGCTCGTCAGCGACATCCCGCCGTCGGTATGCCACAGCCATCCGGCCTCGACGGAGTGAATCTTCTCCGGACTGAGATTGGGATTTCCGGCCTGCAGGCTCAATGGGTTTATGCGTTCGGCAAACGGGTTCATATCGCTGCCCTCGGGGCGGTTGACGCGCAGACTGTAGTTAAGCTGCAGCTCATTGTGCGTATTGAAACGGTGGGAGACGTGCAGCGTAGGATATATGTCGGCATGATGCCGGACGGCCGTTTCGTGCCGCGGGATGAGGCGGTTCTCTGTCTCTGCCTGCTCGCCGCGCACCCCGGCAAGCAGGTTCCACGGGCCGAGCTCTGTCTCCACCGCGGCATAAAGCGAATGGAGCGTGCGCAGATGGGTGAAATCGCTGGTGCGTCCGGCATCCGGTATGAACGCCGCACCGTCCCATACCGTCATATGATAGTTCTGCTCTGCCCGCAAATACTCCAGCTCGTATCCTGCGGTCAGCTTCATGCGTTCGGAAATACGGTGCTTCCAGTGCAGCTTGGCGGCGTGCAGATAGTTTGCGTCCCATACTCCCTCGTTGTCCTTCGTACGGTCAGACATGCTGAGTGTCGAGTAGCGGTTCATCTCATCCTCCGTCTCCGAAGAGTATGTGTAGTCTATGCCCCATTCACTGCCCTTGCCGTAGCTGTGAGTGTAGCGCAGCGTGCCCTCCCACATGTTCTCCACGGCCAGTGCATCGCGGTCGCGCATGTAGAAGTCGGTCAGCGCTCCGTCAGGCCCTGATGTCTCTGATTCCACCCGCTCATTACGCTTGAAGCGCCGCCGGTTGTAGTTTCCGCCCAGCTCCACGGCATCGTGCTCCGTGGCATGCGCGTTCATGCCGAGGCGGAAAGTGTGTGAGACGGGGCGTCCCAATCCGCGGGTAGTCTGGTTTATGACGCCCGCCGACGATGTGCGGCGGTCGTCGATGGTCCGGTCGTAACGGTCGCGGCGGTAGGCATATCCGCCGAAGATGTTGAGCCGCTTCAGCCCGTAGTTCAGGTTCAACCCGGCGTTGTTGCGGCCATAGCTGCCCGTGTTGCCGCTTAGCGTGCCGTTAAGTCCGACCTTGGCGTTTTTCTTCATCACGATGTTGATGATGCCGCTCATGCCGTCGGGCTTGTATTCCGCCGACGGGTTCGTGATAATCTCGATGCGCTCGATGCCGTCTGCCGGCAACTGGTTCAGCGCGTCGCCCCGAGTCTTCGATTCCATCATAGCAGAGGGCTTGCCGTTTATCAGTATTGTGACATTTTCGCTGCCGCGCAGGCTCCCGCCCCGTCCATATCCACCTCCACAGACGGTATGTTCTGCATGATGTCGCTTGCCGAACCGGACGTGCTCATCACGTCTTGTCCCACGTTGAACACCTTACGGTCGAGCCGTGCCGTGAATGTAGGCCTACGTCCTTGCACCACCACCTCGCTGAGCTGCTCACCCTCTGTTATAAATTAAGGTGCCGATGTCTGCCGTCCTGCCTTTGTCCAATGTGAACGTTGCTGATGTCACCGGCTTGCAGCCCACCATGCTACATTCTACGTAATACTTTCCGGCCGCAATCCGTTCGAGGTGGAAGTGTCCCGTGCTGTCGGTAATGCAGCCGGTTGCCGTCTTCCGTGTGGCCGCCTCGTGCAGCGTGACGGTGGCAAACTCCACGGGAAGCCCCGATGAGCGTTCTTTCACCAGTCCCACGATATTGCCGTCATGCCCCTGCGCGGCAACATGCCCTGCCGGCAGCAGCATCGCCGCCATAAATAATAAAAGTCTTGTCATATCCTGTAAGTTTATACAAATTGTTTTCGTTCCAAAAAACCTGAACATCAGAATCTTTCTACGGCGGCAAAGATAGTGCGCGATTCTGTGGAAAATCTGAAGCCGCATTAAAAACATCCGTCTGCCGATATTGTTGCGTTTATTCAGAATCTCTACAGATTAAATGATTATCTTTGCAGAACCATTTGCCTTATCTCATAAGGCAGAGCCATCTGCACTATCTTATAATGGAATATAAACGGAAAACGAAACACGATGAAACTGTTGATTATAGAAGACGAGAGGCAGCTGTCGGACGGCATTGTCGACTATCTCGCCCGCGAGGTGGCGGGGCTTCAGATAGGTGCCGACGACTACATAGCCAAGCCGTTCCACCTGCCGGAACTGAGCGTGCGCATCTTTGCGCTGCTGCGCCGAAAGAACTTCGACGCCACGAACACGCTGAGGAGCGGGGCCGTCACGGTAGACCTGCCCGGCCGCAGGGCGATGGTGGGCGACCGCGTGCTCGACCTCACCAAGTCGGAGTACGAGCTGCTGCTCTTCCTCATCGAAAATCGCCGCCGCGTTGTGTCGAAGAGTGCTGTGGCCGAGCATCTCAGCGGCGACATGGCCGACATGCTCGACGACTTCAGCTTCGTATACGCCCACATCAAGAACCTGAAGGCGAAGCTGGCCGAGGCCGGAGCGCCGGGACACGTCAAGACTTACTACGGGCAGGGATATCAGTGGAGGGAGGAGCCATGAAGATGAAGAGCCTGCTGTCGAAGACGCTGACGCAGTTCACGCTGTGCACCGCCGCCATCCTCGTGCTGACGGCGCCGCTGTTCTATATGCTCACCAAGTGGTTCTATGCCGAAGATATGATAGACATCATCGAGGCCGTGGAGTGCGGCGAGGGCATACCGCCGCTCGACCTTGAGCGCGACATCATGGCCGGCATGATGCTTCAGTTTCTGCTCATCTTCATCGTCGTGAGCCTCTCGCTGTTCATCACCATGCGCTTCATCACCCGCCGCCTGTGGCTGCCCTTCGACGACACGCTGGACAAGGCGGAGCGGTTCAACATCACGCAGGACTGCCAGCCGCGCTTCCTGCCCACGGACATCCGCGAGTTCGAACGCCTCAACCGCTCGCTTGACAGCCTGATGCGCAAAGACCGCGAGATGTTCCGCATACAGAAGGAGTTTACCGAGAACGCCTCGCACGAGCTTCAGACACCCATCGCCATCATACGCAGCAAGCTCGACATGCTGATGCAGGAGAACCTGACGGAGCGGCAGATGCAGCTCGTGGCCGACATGTACGAGCTGACCATGCGCATGGGCCACCTGAACCGCAACCTGCTCATACTGGCCAAGATAGACAACGCACAGTACACCGCCGCGGAGAAGGTGGACGCGGGCGCGATGCTTTCCGAGTCGCTGCCGCTCTACGGCGTGCTGCGCAAGGACACCCCGCTGCATGTGGACGACCGTCGGGACGGCGGCGACCGAACCGTCCGCGCAAACTCCGTACTGCTGGAGTGTCTGCTGAAGAACCTCATCGTCAACGCCATACGAAACTCTCCGGCCGGCAGCGCGGTGAACATAATCCTCGAAGACGATAGCCTCACGGTGTGCAACGTGTCGGAAGACGGCTGGCCGCTTGATGCCGCCACGCTGTTCCGCCGTTTCCGCAGCGGCGACATGAAGAAGAAGGGCAACGGACTGGGGCTCGCCATCGTCAAGTCCGTCTGCGACTTCCACGGATGGACCGTCAGCTACGGCTTCGATGACGGATGCCACTGCTTCACCGTCCGCTTTCTAAACGCAGAGACGCAAAGACGCAAAGGGGATTTTTTTTGAACACAGAGACACGGAGACACAGAGAATATTTTTTCAAAACAAAGAGTATAATAAACCTTTGCGTCTTTGCGAACTTTGCGTTTAAGTAAAAAACTCTGTGTCTCCGTGTCTCTGCCATATATATAATAAGGTGTATAATTTATGTGGAAATACTATGCAATGCTGTCGGCCCTGTTTGCCGCGCTGACAGCCATATTCTCAAAGATAGGCGTGAGAGACGTCAACTCAAACCTCGCCACCGCCATCCGCACCACGGTCATCCTGCTGCTCACGTGGGGCATCGTCGCGGCCGGCGGTCGTATGAACGAAATAAAGGAGGTAAGCCGCCACGCATGGTGCTTCCTCCTTCTTTCCGGTATAGCCACGGGCCTGTCGTGGCTGTTTTACTTCAAGGCCCTGCAGACGGGCGACGTGTCGCGCGTGGCACCCGTCGACAAGCTCAGCGTTGTCATAACCCTCATCCTCGCCTTCGTCCTGCTTAAAGAGCCGGCCAGTCCGAAAGTCATCGTCGGGGCGCTGTTCATCACGGCCGGATGCGTGATCATGCTGTGGAAGTAAGGTACTACTTCCTCATCCCGATCTTCTCTAACCACCGCAGCACGCCGTCACGTGAGCCGTCCACGCGGTCGCGGGCAATGATCCAAATTACGGATTGAGGTATAAATTTTACGGATTAGGAACGCCGCCTCTTTCGTCTGCGCCCAGCGGCATGCCCGAGAGCGAGGATAATCAGCAGCAGACCGAGACGGTAGTGCCACATCCCGATGTCCGAGTTTATCCCGTCTACACAGGCAAGCAGCACGATGCCCGTGGCGGCGACGGCAAGAAAGGCAGCCGAGAGGGCCAGGGTGAGCCGGCTCTTCCCGCTAATGCCTCGCGTTATGACGGACTTGTACCATTTTCTGTGCCGGACGATATGTTGCGCTACGGCCGCGAGCCACAGAAGGCTCGTCAGTACATGTGCCACGGCCCAGTTGTGCCAAACCTCGTGCACGTCGCCGTGTCCGGCCGTGTGCAGTCCGATGCCCGTAACGGCCGATGCCACAAACGCCAGCGGCAGCAGCCGTCCGCTCCTGCGCCTGTCCCGCACATTTTTTCTTGTTCTGAATAGATCGGCGTCCATCCTCTCTTTGAATAAATCAGAAAACATCTCCGCACTGAAAACATCAGAGACAGTGGAGGCCTCACCTGCCTTGCCGAACACGCCCTGCGGGCATGTCTTTATGCACTTGCCGCACCCTATACAGGCATCCGCATCGCGGAACACCACATGCTTGTGCCACAGGAAACCCACTTTCCCGATAACCTTTTTCGGACACTTTTCCACACACTCCCAGCACGCCACGCAGCGGCGCGGGTTCATCGTTACATAATCTGTTGTAAGTCTTTTCATCGTTATTTCCTTTTTTGCCTGCAAAGTTAAGCAGTAATGGCGGAAAAGGGGATAGACGGAACGAGGCGGTGTTTGGATTATCCGCGGTTTCTCTGCCTGAACAGGGTGGGGCTGACGCCCGTCGCCTGTGTGAACATGCGGGAGAAATAGGCATGGTCGTTGATGCCGAGGCTGTCGGCAATCTCCTTTATGGACAGGTCGGTATGGACGAGCTGGCGTTTGGCACGCAACACCACCTCGTTCTTTATGAACGACGTGGCGTTCATGCCCGTGACGCTTTTCACCACCTCGTTCAGATAGACGGCCGATATGTTCAGGAGCGAGGCGTAATGGGACGGCTGGTGGTTGGCGGCAAGATGCTCCGCCAACAAGCGGCGGAAGGACACCACAAGGCTGACATGCCTCTGGCTGTGCCTCGTCTGCTGCATGCCGGTGGCCTCGACGGCTTCGGCAACGATGCCGATAAACGTCTCCACCATCCGCCGCACCGTCGCCTTCTCCGCTGCTGTCTCCTGCCTTTCCGTGATTCCGCCTGTCCTTCCTGCAAGTAGCGCTGCAATCTGCAGCAGTTCGTTTCTCCGCCGCGCGTCAATCCTGAATGACGAGGCGAAGAGCGAGAAGTTGTCGAAGATGCATTTCTCCGCGCCGCCCACGAAACTGCTGTCGGCGATGAGCAGCCATCCCTCGGCGCTTTTGGCCCCGAGAAACCTGTGCACCTGTCCCGGCTGTATCAGGAACATGTCGCCCGCGGCGAAGCGCTGTTCCTTGAAGTCGATTATGCCGCAGCCCGTGCCGCCCTCCACCAGTCCGAAGATGTAGTAGTCGTCCTGATGGGCGTAAGTAACGGGGCTGTGTTCGTTCCCCGCCGCGTTTATCCGTCGCAGACAGACTCCGGAGGCGACGAGCAACGATGATTTGTGTTGTGGAAGTCTTGACATGTCTTGACAGTTAAGGATGCAAAGATAATGCTTTTCATAGGAAAGAATGATATTTTGAAGATGTCTTATATATAAATAAATGTGTGCGTACATATTTGTAAAATCATGATGTTTGCATGTTTTAACATTTAAAATGAATATATCGGGCGCATGATGTGTATAATTCATCATACTTGCAACAGGTGGAAGCATCCTGAAACGCGGCACATCCGGTGTCGCAATACTTTGAAAGAGAAAATGTGTCTGGGAACAATATCAGATACGTATAAACCAAATTATTAATCTTTAAATTTTAAAACTTATGCCAACTTACAAATTGACAGCACCACGCAACATGGGAAAAATCACAAAGGGTTATATCCTGCAAGTACCGTCTGGACGCAATGGAAACCCGAGTGCACAAGAAGTAGAAACCGTATTGAAGGCCTTAGGCTTTACGGACGGGCTGACCCTGAGTTATTCATCGTCCGGAAACTGGAAGGTCGAGAAACTTAAGTGATTTATTGGAGACACGAAATAGATGTGGACTTTTGCCCGCATCTATTTCTGTGTCGTTTGTATTAATGATGATAACGGTATAATGCTATAACAATGCTTTCAAGCAGTTCTGCGGTTTTGTCGTCTTTTCTTTTGGCAATTTCGCTATAATTCAGTACCTTTGTTGCAAACAAGCAATAAAGAGGAGATTTTAAAGAAACAGATAAAGTTAGACAGAGACATATTGCAAACGACTTGTAGACAAGTTATTTGGGCTGATTAAATCTGGTAAATTTAAACAAGTTGTCCCGATAATAAGTCGAAAGGTTGGTTTGTACCCTGCAAAGGGCGCAGACTGCTTTTCCTTATTTTGACAACGGGGTTTTACCAGAGCCTAATCAGCAAAATGGAGAAGTCAAGGATGTGTCCTTTTTCTTTTTGCCTTTGCCTTAACGGCTCAAATTGAATATAAACCTAAAAACAATATTAAAATATGAATACAACAGAAGTACAGAAAAACCTGATGGTTTCACCATTGTTTAATTTGTCTTTGTCCTCAAAAGAGTTGTTCCACAGTAACTTCCTGTATTGGATTGGACAACAATATCCGGTTTTGTTTCGTGATATATTCGTGAAACTGGGATGTAAGGCTGACTGGATTAACGATGACCCGAAAACGTGGGCGGTAAAAAGGGAATATGAAAATCTCGATCTTTGCATTAAAACTGCGAGCGAGAGTTTGGGTTTTGTGCTGGAAAACAAGGTGAAGAGCATACCTGCAAAAAGTCAGTTGGACAGATACTCTGAGAGATTAGGAGAAGGGGCGCGTGATATGATATTACTGTCTCTTGCGACAGCGTTTCCAGACAGGTCTGCCATTGAAGCCGATGACAAATGGAAGATACTCAGTTACAAGGAACTAAGCAAAGCAATTCAGGATTCCGTCCGCTATTACAAAGGGCAACTTTCAGACTACGACAAGGAACTTATAAACGATTACTGCCTGTTTGTCGACAACCTGCACCAATTATCGGAAAGTTGGTGTGCAAAGAAAGATAGCCGCTTTCTGCTGACGAAGGACGATAAAGAAGTTTGCAATGACCTGCGCATAGGAGACTTGCAGGATAAAATATGGTATTCCACACTGATTGCATACTTAAATGAGCGCTTGCAGGAATCTGGCAAAGGCTTCAAGATAATTTCCGGCCAAAGCATTAAAGACATAAAGGAAAAGGGGAACTGCCTGAATGAGGTATTCACCAACTGGGGATTTACGCACGGTCAGGGGCTGCTGGAGGCAAAAGTGAAGGTCAATGACGATTATGTACTGCTGATACAGCTTCAAGGGAACAGGTACTGCCGCGCTATAGAGTGGATTGCGGACAAGGACCTTGATTACAATGGTTTCTGGAAAATGACAGAGGAAGAAAGACTGATAAAAGAACTCTCCTTCTTTCAGTTTGATAAAGACAGCGATATTTCATATCCGACAATCTGTGAGAATGCAAATGAACCTATATCAATGAGAAAACGAAGCGGTAAGGACGGGAACTTCTGCAAATACGGCAACAGATTCCTGTATCAGACAAAGAACATAAAAGATGGCGCGACGGTCTCTGAAGTTATTGACACTATCGTAAAAGAATTAGAGCGTATCGTCGAAAAAGGAAAGTCACTGTAAAAAGTCTCTTAGGATACGATTTCATCCGCTAATCCCCTACAAAAGCATAAAGAATCATCCCCAGATAAGCCCGAGCTATCTGGGGATGATTTTTTATGCACGCCCTTGTTTTAACTTCTTTTAGTTTTTGAAATGACACAAACGGGCGTTCCGCAGGTATAATACACCATAAACAAACAAATATAAAAGTGAAAGATATGATAATTGTAAACGACATGAAACAAGAAGCAACAAAAGCAGGAAAAGAAGTGATAACAACGGGATTCGGCTGTCTTGACGCACTTATCGGCGGATGGCACAACGGCGAGCTGGTTTTGATTGGTGGACGCCCTGCAATGGGAAAGACATCATTCATAACGTCTTCATTGATAAATCTGTCGGTTGTAAACAAGATGCCAGCCGCAGTATTCTCATTGGAACAATGCTCGTCACAAATAATGAATTGCATCCGTTGCGGCTTGTGTGAGGGCATGGGAAAAGAAGAATATCTTTGGGATGGCATGATTTCCCAAGCACCGATAATCATCCATGATTGCGCACGCGAATCAATTGAAAGAGTAAGAAGACATTGCAAGGTGTTGAAAGAGGCTTATGGAATAAGGCTTATCTACATAGACTATCTGCAACTATTGGATTGTGATGAAAAAAACTTTGAATCAAGAGAGAAAGAAGTTGTGCATATAGTGAATGAGCTAAAGGCAATGTCCACAGAATTGGACATTACGGTTATTTGCTGTTGTCAGTTAACCCGCAGTACGGAGGTGTGGAGTCCAAACAGTCAGTTAACCCGCAGTACGGAGAAGCTGCGTCCAAACATAGAACACTTCGGATTTCTGTCCCTTGCCTGTGCCGACACCGTGATAGCCATCCACCGTCCAGACTACTATCGAATATGTAAAGATGAAAGAGGCAATGATTTGAGAGGCATTGCGGAACTACTGGTTTTGAAAAGCAAATATGGGAAAGGGGGATATGGTCGGTTGAAATTTAACACAAGCGCACATCTGCTTTATGAACATGTGAGAGAAGAGACCAAAGAGTATGCCGTGTTTCGGAAAATAGAGAACAGAAACTTATAATATAACGTGAGTTCGATGAATTATAATCACCTGTAAATTTGGTGATTAGCGAAAATT
>ERZ780208.272-NODE-272-length-58037-cov-3.837863_pt1 | contig 58037 bp, 35 predicted proteins | sample MGYA00511167_ERZ780208 | MGnify/ENA primary metagenome ERZ780208 (study PRJEB29588, sample SAMEA2159202) | human gut metagenome | biome: human gut; feature: human-associated habitat; material: faeces | place: Denmark | collected 2008/2010 ...
GCCTGAGCGTTGCCGCCGAGGCGGTTGCCGCCATGGACGCCGCCCGTGACTTCACCGGCCGCAAAGAGACCCGGGATCGTGTGACCGGCAGGATTAAGCACCTCAGCCTTGGTATCGATCTTCACGCCGCCCATCGTGTGGTGAACAGCCGGCTGAACCTTGACGGCAAAGAACGGGGCGGTCTGCATGGCCTGCGGCATATCGGCACGGCCGAACGCATCCTTGCCCGCAGCTTTCCCTGCCGCATAAGCCTTGAGCGTGGCTTCAAGCTCAGCCGCCGGCACGTTCATCGCCTTGGCGATTTCGGCGACGGTATTGCCCTTGACGGCCAGACCCATCGAAATGTAGGAGTCCATGAGCTTGGCGGACTTGCGGGTGGCATCATCCCAGAAGACCCAGGCGAAGCGGCCGGGCTGCTTGAGTTCGGCAGCCGAAACCACATCGCGCGTCAGGAGTTCATTGGTGAAGCGCTTGCCTTCGGCGTTGATCAAAATGCCGCCGTCGCCGCGCACGCTTTCAGAAATCAGCGTGCCGTCCGGCGCGGCCGTCGGATGCGCCTGAATCTGCTTCATATCCACGAGCGCTGCGCCGGCGTGTTCGGCAAGGATAATGCCGTCACCCGTTGCGCCGGGCTGATTGGTCGTCGCATAGCCCTTGAGTTTGGGCTGATACTTGACGAGCATATCCTGATTGGCGCCGAAGCCGCCGGTGGCGAGCACCACGGCCTTGGCATCAATCGTATAGACCTTGCCGTCCTTGGTCGTGGCTTTGACGCCCGCTACACGGCCGTCCTTCATAATGATTTCGGTAGCGCGCGTCTGCGTGCGGACGTCCATCTTGCGGTCTTTAGCGGCCTTCCAGAGCACACGGATGACTTCCGGGCCGATGGCGGAGCCGTCTGTCGGACGGTGAGCGCGGGGATACTTGGCGCCGCCCGCGCGCCCAACGGTATTGAGGTCAGCACCCAGTGAAACGAGCCAAGCGACGGCGTCCTTCGCATGGGTGGTCAGCGTGCGCACCAGCGCAGGGTCATTGAGGTTGTGGCCGCCCTTCATCGTATCGGCATAGAACTGATCGATCGTGTCGGGGATGCCGGCCTTTTTCTGCTGCGGCGTTTCCGCGGCATTGATGCCGCCTTCAGCACGCACTGTATTGCCGCCGATCATCGGCATTTTTTCCAAAACCACCACTTCGCGGCCGAGGTCGTGGAGCGTAACGGCTGCGGAAAGGCCCGCTCCGCCGGCGCCAATCACAACGGCATCGGGATTAGCAAAAGCTGCGCCGACGGAAAGAGCCAGTGCGGCGGCAATGAAAGTGCGCTTCATAAAGTATTTCTCCTTGAGGGCTTGCTCGGAATGCGTCCGAGCATTTTGTCGAAATGCTGCATCCGCGTCCGCACTCGGTCAGACGGCGGTTTTGGATGCATTGAATCTGCCCGACAGTATCTGCCTGGCGAGCGTCAGATGCGTTGAGAGATACTCAAAGGCGCGTTGAGGTATTCTTTATGCCCTCGGCGGTATACAGACGATGACAGAATGATGTTTATCTTTTTTGAGTACGCAATGCGAATTCGACAAAATCAATTGCTGAAGGCAAAGCGGGGCGCGCTTTAGGCAATACGAAAGCAAGCGGGCGTGCCGCCCAGCTGTCCTCCAGCTCGCGCACTTCTACCGGTGCGTTTGGCGGGACAGCCGACGCAGGAACGACTGCCGCGAGCGGCCCTCGAGCCACCAGTTCAACCAGAAGACTAAAGGAGGGGGCCTCAATAATCGGTTCAAAGCGAAAGCCTGCGGCCAATGCACGCTCTTTCATGGCTGCGGTCATTGGACTGGCCTCAGTGAGTGCAGCAAATCGAAGATTGAGGAGCTCCGCAAATTGAAGCGGCCGATTTTTAAACTGCTGAGCGGCGCAGGAGTCTCTGGGCAGAATCACCACATGGCGATCTTCGACAAATGGAACGAGTTCGAGCTTCGTCCGATATGCCGGCGAAAGTTCCCGAATACCGCCGATAAGTCCCAAATCGGCTTCGCCGGTGAGCACTGCCTCAGGCGTCAATGAACTTCGGTGTTCAGTTAATACGGCGCGGAAACTTGAATTTTCGCGCAGATAATCGGCCGCGATTCGGCAGAGAAAATTCTGCAGCCCTGTGCTGTTCGAAAAGATGCGAAGCGGCTCCGGATCATGCTTTGAAAAGGGATTTAATCGCGCGTCGAGCGCCGCCGCTTCTGCAAGAATGGGCACTGCAGCTTCGGCCAATGCGGTTCCGGCTTCAGTCGGCACGAGTCCTTTCCCGGTCCGCGTGAAAAGCTGCGCGCCGATGCCGTCTTCGAGTTTCCGGAGGCGAAGACTGACGGCTGAAGTTGTCAAATGTGCCGATTCTCCGCTCGCTGACAAACTGCGCGTACGCATGAGAATCAAAAGAAGGCGCAGATCAGAGAGTTCATAGTGAAGCGGCATGTTTTTCGATACCAATCGAGATGCATTGACGGCAAATACAACTTTCGTTTTATGAAATTGTATGCAATTGCGGCACGAAAAGTCTTGCTTTGAGAGCAAGTACTCCCGCTAAGTCTTGTTGTGCGGCAGTAACAACGTAAATATTCAGGGCAAAAGGAACTTTAAGTCAAACGCAGCGCGGCATAAGGCATTCATTCGGCCAAGTACTTCAGATTGAATCTTTCTGCAGCTCACAATAGTTCAATCGCCTGCGGTTCTCTGCGCCGTCTTCAGCTTTGATCTTAGTATTCTTGCTTACAAAACCTGCTCAATAAGAATTCTTCATCCCATTGCATCACAATATTCTCTTTCTCGATATGTCTAAACAGTCTGATCGAACACGAGTTTGAATAACTTTTTTCTCAAGTCAGATATTGCTTTTGAGATTAAATTTGGTATTATTCGTTCCAACAAGACTTTTTCCCATTTTTTCGGAGAATAATATGTCCGATGATAAATTCGTAAATGAACTGACCCAGATTGAAGAAGAACAGCGTGCCCTGGATGCTCGCCGCGCTGCGATTAAGAAGCAGGTTGTGGAACGCGTTAAGGTCATGATCCGCACGTACCATCTTACGACGGACGACATCACCGTCCCCGCTCCGGGCGAACAGGACGACGACGGCCGTATGGTCAAGTACCGCGATGCCGACGGCAATACCTGGACGGGCCGCGGCCGCAAGCCGAAGTGGCTCATCGCCGCCATCAACGCCGGCGCCAAGCTTGATGATTTCCGCACCTATGCGGATCGCTCTGCTGAAGAACTCTGATTTTCTGCAGCATGACCAAAAGCGGAACTTCCTTGGGTGAAGTTCCGCTTTTTTTATTCCTGTTCACGGCACGCTCAAACTGTCTCTCGATACGATTTGGCAGCTGGTTTTGCCGAGGAATGAACCTCGGCACTCCTCCCCAGATTTACTAATGACTGAACCGCGCCGGCGATAGAGAAGGGGGATGTCGGTTTAAAGAAATAGGATGCACCGCTTCATCGGCATAAGCATTTAGGCGAGGTTTCCGGCCTCATGGCAAGCCGTCCGCAAAGTCGAAACGGAAAGGATGAATGATCAGTTGTTCAATCAAAATCAACCTTTTATCAATAACGGATGATCGGCTGAGCGGCGAAGAGATGAATCATCGCATTCCAAGTTCTGATCGTAATAGGCAATACCTTGCTCGGAATTGAGCAGTCGTTCTGAAAAATTTGATCAAAAATCAGCATGAAGCGCATCCGATCATTCAGATCGCGGGATCACTTCTGCAGTTTGCGCCAAAGCCGCTCTTTACCCTGCAGATCTATTGCTAATTGCGAAAATCTTCTGGTTACGCCATGAACGAACAAAATATCAATCCGGGTATCTTTGGGCTCGGCAATCCCAATAATGCCTACAGCCAATATTTCTCCGGCCGCAGCTGGCTCAAAATGCTCACCGTCGAGCGTTTAGTGACGGCCAATGTCACTTTCGAGGCCTGCCGCAACAACTGGCATGTGCATCATAAAGGCGGACAAATTCTGCTGGTTACGGCCGGCCGCGGCTGGTATCAGGCGTACGGCGAACCTCCCCGTGCACTGAAGCCGGGCGATGTTGTCAATATTCCGCCGGAAGTAAAGCACTGGCACGGTGCGGCAAAGGATTCGTCTTTCGCCCATATTGCCATTGAAGTTCCGGCCGAAGGCTCGTCAAACGAATGGCTCGAACCCGTTTCAGACGAAGACTATGCAAAGCTTTGACGAATGACGCAGAGACCGGCAGGGGTGTTTTCCCATAAGAACGAAACGCCGTCGTCAGCGGTTTGAACGTTTGGCTGACGACGGCATTTGGGGTTTTCTCCGCGGCCTTTCCGCCTGACTGAAGTACGGCGCAGAGGTGTTTTCAGACGGAATGCTTTATCCCAGAGCGACCAAATCGCAGCCGGCCGGAGCTGCAAGCGTTGCAGTCATATAGAGAATGCGTCCGTCATGCGGGGCATGAATCTGCGCGAGCATCGCGCCCTCGAAATCCTCGAGATGCCCGAGCAGGTCACCCTTGAGGACATCATCGCCCGCCTTGACGCGCGGGAACCAAAGGCCAAACTCCGAATGCGACAGATAGGTCGCAAACGGTGCCTCACGCTGGGCTGTATTAACCGGCGCTTTGCCGTCAATAATGCCAAGGTGCGCGAAGAGCGCCTTGAGATCTTCAAAGTAGGCTTCTACTTCTTCGGGCTCCCAGAGCCCGCAGGCGCCGCGCTCGATGAGAATGGACGGCGTGCCGCGAAGCGCAGCGCTGTTGTAGGCGCCGGTGGATGCCTGTGACAAAACCCGGACCGGCACATTGAGCACCTGGGCTGCGGCACGAGCAGTTGTGGTCACCTCAGGCGCACAATTGCCGGGCACGTAAACATAGGGGGTGAGTTTTTCAAAGAGATCGCCGCCGTGCAGGTCAATGTAGAAGTCTGCTTCGTCTTGGAGCTGGGTGATCGCCCAAGCCGTCTTTTCCGACGCAGAACCTTTCGGGTTCCCGGGGAACATGCGGTTAAGGTTCTTCCCGTCTTCGGGGAAGATCGCTTTGGCGCGTTCCTTTAAAGCCGTTGGATTGCAGAGCGGCAGGACCGTGATCGTCCCGGCAATATCGGCCTGCGACAGAAAGGCTCTGAGTTTTCTGGCGGCCAAAATGCCGGGATATTCACTGCCGTGTATGCCGGCCGTGATCAGCACGTGCGGTCCCGGGCGGTTCCCCGATGTGCGGTATCCGCGCAGCGTGACGCCGCCCTCGATTTCAAACGATTCAATCATTGTGGGTTTTTCCTCGCAATGGTCAATAAAGAACTTGTCCCTGAACGTGCATCACATCACCGTGCGGCGTGCCGATTTCTTCATCTCGCTCCATGCGGGCTTCAGCTTCCGGATCCGGAGCGCCGTGAATGCCGATGCCCATCACAGCGCGCAGCAGATCGCGGGCGTAAGCATTGCGGATGTCCCCGATTCTGCTCATATCATCAACGGCTTCTACAAAGCTGCCGTTGTGGAGGAACCGCACGCGGTCGCAGAAATAGGTAATGGCGGTCAAGTCGTGGGTAATGAAGACGTAGCTGAGATTCAGTTCACGCCGCAGATCCTTCAGAAGGTCCATTACTTGAATCTGCGTTGCCGCATCGAGAGAACTAATTGCTTCATCGAGCAGAATGAAGCGGGGTTTCAGAGCGACGGCGCGGGCAATGCACACGCGCTGGAGCTGGCCGCCCGAAAGCTCATGCGGATAGCGGGTGAGAAAGCTTTCGTCGAGACCGACGCGTTCAAGGAGTTCAATGGTTTCCTTGCGCTGAGCTTCTCGGCTGATGTTTGCACCCTTCAGACGCATGGCACGGAAGGATTCCCCAATAATGCCCTGTACGCGAAAGCGCGGATTGGCCGAAGTGGTGTAATCCTGAAAAACAATGGAAATGCTCGACTGAATGCGCGCTTTGTCGGCGCGCGGGAGGCGGCCGTAGAGATCGAGCCCGTCGAGACGAACCGTGCCGGAGTCGGGCGCAAGCAGTCCGCAGAGGACACGTCCGAAAGTAGATTTGCCCGAACCCGATTCGCCGATGATGCCGAGGCATTCACCTTCCTTGAGGTCGATCGAAAGGCCGTGGAGCACTTCCTGACGTTCACGGCCGAAGAGCCGCGTCTGATTTTCCTTGCGGAATGATACGCGGATGTCTTTTGCTTCAAGCAGCATGAACTTTTTCTCCTCGAATAGCCCGGCTGAAGGTCGACATGACTGAGAGATGCCGATCGATGAGTTCTCGCGTATAGGGGTCCTTCGCATGCTCAAAGATTTCTTCGGGCAGACCGCGCTCAACGGCAAGGCCACGATGCATGACGACGAGCTTGTCCGAAATGAGCGAGAGCACGCCGAGATCATGCGAGATGAAGATCATCGCAGCACTGCGGGACGTTTTAATGCGCAGAAACTCCTGCATGATGGCGTACTGACTGATGGAATCGATGGCCGTTGTCGGTTCGTCGCAGATGATGAGGGACGGTTTCAGGGCGAGCGCGAGACCGATCATCACGCGCTGGAGCATGCCGCCCGACATCTGGTGCGGATATTTGCGCAGCACATCCTCCGGGTCACGGATCTTCATGAGTTTAAGCACTTCGATCGATTTGGCCCGAATTTCGGCACTGCTCCAGTCCGTATGTTCCTGAAAGGTTTCTGCCATCTGAGCGCCGATGCGGTAGAGCGGATCAAAGCAGCTCATGGGATTCTGCAGCACCATGCAGATCCGTGAGCCGCGAAGACGGCGCAGTGCATCGGCATCTTTCTCCAGAAGGCTTTCTCCCTGAAAGAACACCTTGCCACGAACTTCGAACGAACGATCGAGAAGTCCCAGCATGGCCTTGGCGGTCATGGATTTGCCTGAGCCCGATTCGCCGAGAATGCCGAGACACTCCCCGGGCGCTACGGAAAAACTGACGCCTTTGACGAGTTCGGCGGACTTCTTATCCTGATGGAAGGTGACGTACAGATCCTGTACGTCAAGTACAGACTGCTGAGACATCAGAGACGAACCTCCTTGGGATCAAGGGCGTCGCGAAGGCTGTCGCCCAAGAGGTTGAAGGCGCCGACGAGCACGACGACGGCAATGCCCGGAACGAGCATCTGCTCGGGATTGGAGATCATGACGTTCTTGGCTTCGTTGAGCATCGCGCCCCATTCCGGCATCGGTGCCTGAACGCCGAGACCGAGGAAGGAGAGCGTGGAGATGTTCAGAATGGCCCAGCCCGTGTCGAGACTCGCGAGTACGGCGAGTTCGGCAGCAATGCAGGGCAGCATGTGATGCGTGAGAATGAAGTAATTCCCAGAACCAATGGACTTGGAGTACAAAATGAAGTTCGATTCGGTGTACTTCACGACGGCCGTTCGGATCATTCGGGCGTACCAAGCCCATTTGATGAAGATATTGGCGATGATGACGTTCTCAATGTTCACGCCCATGAGCGCCACCACGGCGAGAATCATGATTTGCGACGGGAAGGAGAGCATCACGTCGACCACGCGCATGATGAATTCATCAATCGGTCCGCGGAAGTAGCCTGCCAAAACCCCCATCAGCAGTCCCAGCCCAATCGTGCCGGCCATGGTGAGGAGCGACAGGAAAAAGGTCGGACGAATACCGTAAAGCATGCGTGAGAAAACGCAGCGGCCGAGCTGATCGGTGCCGAGCGGATACTCCCATGAGGGTGAAGCGAACTTCATCAGAATATTGTTTTCATACGGGTCATGCGGCGCAAGCAATGGCGCGAAGACGCCTGCAAAGACCGTAAGCAGAATCACGACCAGGCAGAACTGCGTGACTGGATTGCGCAGAAAAACTCTAAGCATTTCAGGCCGTCTCCTGTTTGCGCAGACGCGGATCGACCGCGCACTGGATGATGTCGAAGAGGAGGTTGAAGATCACGAAGAGCACGCCCATCATGAGCACATAGGCTTGAATGACCGGGTAGTCGCGATTGAAGATCGATGTGATGCAGAGTTTGCCGAGACCGGGCCAGGCAAATACGTTTTCCACAACGATCGTGCCGGCAATCAGCTGCGGAATCGACATGCCGATGGCGGTCACGCACGACTGGAGCGAATTCTTGAGCACATGTTTGACGAGAATCGAACCTTCCTTGAGTCCGCGGACGCGTGCGTAAAGCACATAGTCTTCACGCATGTTTTCGAGCATGTTGTTGCGGATCAGGCGGATATAGGTCGAAATGTAGGTTAGCGCCACCGTAAAGGCAGGCAGGATCAAATGGGCAAAAGTGCCCGAGCCGCTCGTCGGCAGCAAATCGAGCTTGATGGAGACGAACCAGATGAGGAGCAGACCCACCCAGTAAGCGGGCATGGCCGTTGTCGCAAAGACGATGCCGCGCATGATGCGGTCAAACCAGCTGTCTTTATAGACGGCAGAAAGAAAGCCGATGGGGAGGCTCAGCACGATCACATAGACCAAGGAAAGGCCCGCAAGTGACAGAGTGGCCGGCAGACAGCGGCCGAGTTCGCCCAGCACTGTGCGGGACGGATTGGTGTAGCTCACGCCGAAATCGCCCTGAAGGCAATTCCAAACCCAGTCGACATAACGCACGAAAAACGGCCGGTCCAGGCCCAATTCCGCACGGACCTGCGCGATGGCTTCAGGCGTAATGACGGGCGTCTGTCTTACGCGGAGCGCAACTTCCGCCGGGTCTGACGGGATGAGATTGATAAAGATGAAGCAGAAAAACGAGATGACGAAGAGCAGCGGAATCGTTGCCAGCAGTCGTCGGATGATGTATTGGCGCATAGAAAGACAAATCCCCGGCGCCAAGCTTCCATAAACGGAACGGCGCAGTCGAATAGGGGCTCGACCCTGCATGCATGCGTTCGAGCCCCTGCGGCATCAGAAGCGGTTACTTCCAATACATGTCGGCGAAAGGAATCTCGTATTGGTTCGAGAGGAAGCCGACGCCGCCCAGTTCAGCATTGAAAAGCGCTTTGTTGGTTTCGAATGAAATCGGCAGATAGACCGCGTCCTCGTGCAGATGCGTGAGCACGTAGCGATAGAGTTCGCGGCGCTCTTTTTCATCCGTGCTCGTCAGGATCTTGGTGATGGCTGCGTCGATTTCATGCTTGTCAGGGAGACCGAGCTGAGCCTCATAGTCGCCGTAGACACGCTGACGCATTGCGGCGAGCGAAGACTGCGGATCATAGGGCGTTCCCCAGCAGATATTGAAGACCATGTCGAACTTGCCGTTCTTCATGTTGTCGCGATAGGACTGTTCTTCTTCGCCACGGATTGAGATCTGCATGCCGAGCTTGCCGAATTCGCTCTGGAGGTATTCAGCAATCGTCTTTTCAGAAACCGAATTGGAGTTGTAAAGCAGCCCAAGCGCCAAGGGCTTCCCGTCTTTGACGGCAGGCGCGCGCTTGCCGTCACGCTTGTAGCCGGCTTCTTCAATCAGTTTGGCCGCTTCCTTCATGTCGTACTTATAGGGCTTCAGATCGATATCGCAGTACGGAATCGAAGTCGAATAGAGCGTGTCAGCGCCCGGCTCAAAGCCGTGGAAGACGCCCTGTGAGATCACCGACTTGTTCGTCGCATGCTGAATGGCCGTGCGGATCTTCTTGTCCTTGAGGATATCGTTGGTGGTATTGAGAACGATCTGACGGGTTGAAGTGGGCGAAGAAACGGCAATCGAGAACTTCTTGCTGTCGCGGTACTTGTTGAGCGCGTCAGCATCGATCATGTTCTTGCCCCAGATGAGGTCGATTTCGCCTTTTTCCAGCGCCAGAATACGCGTCTGATTGTCCGGAATGACCTTCACGACGATGCGCTTAATGGCGGGTTTTTTGCCCCAGTAGTCCGGATTGGCTTCAAAGACGGAGTATTCGTCAACCACATGCTCCTTCAGCACATAGGGACCGGAACCGATAAAGGCGGTAAGACCGTTCTTGGTCTTGCCGTCCTTCATGACGTTGGGCGAAACAAAAGCAAAGGGGCGTGTAACCGCAAGCTCCGTGAGCATCGGGTAGTAGGCTTCCTTCATCTTAATAACGAACGTGTTGGCATCCGGCGCTTCTACGCCTTCAAGAAGACGCATCATTTCAAGCCAGGAGTGACGCGTTTTGTTGTCAATCAGCGCATCAAAGTTCGCCTTGACAGCATAGGCGTCAAGCACGTGGCCGTCGGTGAACTTCAGGTTCGGGCGAATTTTGAAGGTGTACACGCGGCCGTCGGGCGAGATGTCCCAGCTTTCTGCTACTGCTCCGTGATACTTGCCGTCATTGCCAAGGGTGACGAGCCCTTCAAACACCATTTCCTGAGCGAACATTTCGCCGGCATAAAGGTGCGGATTCAGATCGCGAAGATCACGGTAATTGACGAATACCAGTGTGTCTTTACCCTGAGCTGCTGCGTGAACAGGCGTCGGCGAAGTAAAAAGAACAGTACCAGCGAGGAGCGTCATGCAGACAGCGCTGCCAAGCGCACGGCGGGTAAGGCGGAAGGGCTTCATTAGCAAGGTCCTTTCGTTGAGAATTAGAACGAGAATTGTTATCGATTATACGGAAAGAACTTTGAATGTTTAGATTCGTAAATTGGTTAACGTTTACTTACGTGCGTACCTTTGTTAAAAATCAAGCGTTGCACATCTTTAATCGGTAAACCAATAAATTAACGTAACTCTTTATCGTGTTGAATGGAGTAAACGATTGATGTGTTATGCGCCATTTCATGGCGCTTTCATTTTGGCATCGCCTAATCAGGGTTTGTGCTTAGCGCATTAATGCAGGATTGTTGGCTAATCAAAATCCGGTCTTACGCCCCTTCGACAGCCCGATCGGGCGGCACGGGGTTGAGGCTGCCGCTTGGATGCCTGCAATTTCTGATGAAGTGAAGGTTTGTTGAGAAGCGGTTCTATGGCAGGCCGCAGCTCCTAGAAGCTTCTGCAGAAATGGACGGAACGCAGAACAAGTGAGTATGCGTTCCGTCAAGGTATGTGAACACTCAAGCCCTAAGAGGTTCCTTTGATTCTTGCTGATTCTCTGAAATCGATTCGAAAGATGGCCGCACAGCCTTCGGCCTGAATCATCGGCTCCGCTCTTTGGATTCGGCAGCCGCAGCATGCTCAAAGATGCGGTCTACCCAGATGCCGTCGGCTTCGATGCGTTTGGGCTGCAGGTGATCGTCATCCCGATACCAAGCCTGCAGATTGCATTTCTGACCTGGGCAGACAATAGGGGTGGGGTCTATATATTCAGCAGCGTCACCAAGAATTCTTTGGATTTCTTCATTGCCGCGCTTCCAGTCATCGGCTGCTGGGAATGGCTGCACCATGCCGACGGCGTCGCCCGTAATACGGTTGACGTGCTTCAAAGGATCGTAGATGCCTTGCTGGCCGCCGACATTCGGCGTCCAAGGGTAATCCAGCATTACATAGACCTTCAGGTCTTTCCGGGTCTCGAGCAGCGGACGGACCGTTGCGGCCACCTGGTAAAACTCTTCCTCCTTAATTTTTCCGCCCCACATGCTGCCGATGATGAGCGTGTGTACACGCTTGTCTGCAACAATCGCCTTCACTGCACGGGCATAGTCCCCCATGCGTTGGTCATTGAAAAGGAACCATCCGGCTTTGGCAATCATGCCGAAGTTGACATGCTCGCGTTCACTAAGCCGCTGAGCGCGCAGATAGTACTGCGCCATATGAGAGTCGCCAATGAAAATCAATGACGGGAATGCATTGGGGTTGGGGGTGGCAATATCCACGCCCTCATATTTGAATCTGGGGGCCTTTTCAAAGCCATCCCATTCATTCTCTGCACGAACAGAGATCACCTTGTCCTCAAATTTAAGCGGGCGCTGAGGGAATCCGTCAGTTTGGCGAATAGTCTCTCCGAGTGCCAGCATTAAGACTAAGCCAGCCAATAGGAGAAGAACGGCTTTGCCGGAATTGCGGCATCGGCGAATAGGATTTTCGACATAAAAATATACGAGTGCGGCAATGACAAAAGCGGCAATCAACACGGAGGGCGTTGCATCCGGCACGGCGATAAAGAGATAAGCCAAGAGCGGCCAGTGCCAGAGATAAAGTGAATAGCTGATCAGCCCGACAAAGGTCATCGGACGCCAGCAAAGAAGCGTACGGTTGAAAAGGGCATCGGGTTCGGCCGCGATGACCAGAACGGCGCCGAGTACTGGGATCAGCGTGATAAGGCCAGGATGCACAGCGCTTTCAGCGGCAAACGCCATCGGAAGGACAATCATCAGGATGCCGGCGATGGACAGCCCATTGCGGACATTTTGGGAAAAACGCGAGGTACTGAAGCCAATGAAGGTTTCAGAATAAGATAAAAGAATACCGGCACCTAATTCCCAAAACCGAGTCAATGGGAAGTAGAAGGCAAAATTGCGGTCTGAAGAAGAGAGACAGGCTGCGAGTGAACCCAATGCAATGAGAGCAGCAGCGATGCCGATCATTTTCACAGAACGGCTTAATCGCCAGATCAGCGTACAGATGAGCGGAAAAACAATGTAGAACTGTTCTTCAATGGCCAGGCTCCAAAGGTGGAGCAGGGGTTTGCGAAGTGCATCTTCCGTGAAATAGCTAATTTCACTGAGGAGCTGGAAATTTTGAATGAAGAGCGTGCTTGCATCAATGTGCATCCCCAAATTGGCATATTCATCTGGGAGAAGAATGAACCAGCCAACTGCAGCCACAAAAGTGAGCAGCAAAATGAGGTTGGGAATAATGCGCTTGATGCGCTTCTCATAGAACTCGATATAGCTAAATGAGCCGCTCGCTATGCCGCGGAAAATGATTCCGGAAATCAGATAGCCTGAGATGACAAAAAAGACATCCACACCAAAGAAGCCCCCGGGTATCAGAGACGGAAACGCGTGGAAGATCAGTACAGGCAGAACCGCCAGCGCGCGCAGTCCTGTAATGTCGTTTCTCCATAATTTGGGGCGGCTGGCGGCGGTCATCGGTGTCATGGTCTTCATCGGCCGCTTAAGGGCATAGGCTCGCGGCGAATGTTTGTTTTGATCATTGGAACAGCTCATCGGGCTGGCGCAGAATCATATCTGCTGATGAGCTAAGGCGTAGTGCCTAAGTCCATGAGAAATGCAACGACTTAATGCACAGAATGGTTCTATGCCCGCAGGCCGCAAATGTTCCCAGCACTTTCACCGTCCGCTATGCACTCTCCCGGCATCACAAAATAAAGAGCTCGTCTGCCGCAAAGCAAACGAGCTCGGAGAAGGAATTAAAGGAACAAGCTGCATGCCTTCATCTGCAGCGCGGGTCCCAATCTCTTTATGAGAAGAGCGGAATCAAGCCGTAAATGAAGATCGCCAGAATGATCACCGGAATCACAAAGCGGACAAACTGGTACCAAAGATTGTAAACGGAACCGTGAAGCTTGCCGCCATTGGTAATTTCATCGAGCGCCTGATTCTTCATGGCCCAGCCGACATAAAGCGCCGCGCCAAGTGCTGTCACGACGAAGCAGATGTTGCCGGAAATAAAGTCATAAGCATCGAAGACGGAGCGATTCAGGATTCGAACATCGGCCAGCGGTCCGTCGCTCAGAATGCAGGGAAGATTGCCGAAGATGAAAGTGAAGATCAATGCAGTGTTGATGGCATTGACGTAGAGGAAGCCGAACTTTTCATGCAGCACCGAGATGATGACCTGATAGATGGTAATGGAGGTAGTCAGGGCGGCAACGACGAGCAGCAGGAAGAACACAATGGCGAAGAAATTCCCAAAAGCCATGTGCGAGAAGGCAATGGGAAGCGTCTTAAAGACGAGTGAAGGACCGGAATCCGGGCTCAGGCCGGCGCTGAAAAGCGACGGGAAAATCATGAAGCCAGCCAGAATGGCGATCAGCGTGTTGATGATGCCGGTAATGACGGCGGTCTTCACCATGCTTTCATCTTTCTTGAGATGACTCGAAAGGGTGATCATGACGCCGAAACCAAGGGAGAGTGCAAAGAACACCTGCCCGAGCACGTCAAGGAGGAGCTTGCCCGAAAGCTTGCTGAAGTCGGGCATCAGATAAAAGCGAACGCCTTCCCAAGCGCCGTCGAGCGTTAGATTGCGGGCAACCATCACGATGAGGCAGAGAAAAAGCAGCGGCATTAAGAATTTCACCGATCGTTCAATGCCCGCGATAATGCCCTTGCGGAGAATCACCCAGTTGATCAGCACAAAGACGGCTGTGCAGATGGTGATCATGAGGGGAGCTTGCTCAATATTGGCGTGGTAGAAGGTGCTCGTCAGCTCTTTGGTGACTGGGGAGGAAAGGTCAAGACCGCCCTCTATGCCAAAAAGTCCAAGGATCAGGTGGTAGATATAGGTTATGACCCAGCCGCCTAACGGCATGTAGTAGGACAAGATGCCGAATGCACCCAGAATGCCTGTGTAGCCGAAGAACTTCCAGAGCGGAGAGTATTTAGAGCCCTCAGGCAGAAAGGCGTCGATACTGTTGGCCTGCCCGCGGCGGCCAATGACATTTTCGACGAGGATGATGGGAATGCCCACAAAAAGCATCACCAAAATGAACATCAGGACGTAGGCACCGCCGCCGTTCTGACCAACGAGATAGGGGAAGCGCCAAGTTGCGCCGAATCCAATCGTAGCGCCCGCTACGGTCAGAATATAGGTCAGACGACTGCTCCAGGTTTGTCGTTGTTCCATGCCGTATCCTTTTAATTGTTTCTGCAGGATGGATGTCGAGGGTATCCGCATCCCGCATATGCCTGCCGTCATTCCATACGGATGCCGGCAGGTGTTTGAAGCAGCGGAGTCGGTATGAAACCCAACGATGAAGCACCTCAGTTCTGCGCTATAAGCCGCGCGAACTGATCCAAACTGCAAAAAACGTAAGTTTATACGATGCGCAAGGCGCGCCGCCGTTTGCGCACCCAGCTAACTCGTATTCATACATGCAGTTTTCGGCAGGTGTTCAGCACCGGTGATTTGGTCAAAATATTATTCAACATAATAGTCGTTATGTTGAATAATGAAGATTTCATCCGATTTTCTCATCCGTATGAAGATTTATACTGTCGTTCTTACGGTGCTCATAAAGCGACATTTTTTTCAAATAAAACGGAGAGCTTCAATGCGTCAGTGTATGGATGCAGAAAATCTGCATCGCCGCCTGAAAAAAATTCTGGGTCAAGTCCAGGCCATTGACCGCATGATTGATGAAGATGTCCCCTGCGAAGATGTCCTCGCACAAATCAATGCTGCCAAGTCAGCCCTGCACGGCTGCGGCCGCGTTGTTCTTGAGGGACATATCAAACACTGTGTGCGTGACGGCATTGAACATGGTGATGCCGACAAAACCATTGACAGTTTTACCAAAGCGGTTGAACGCTTCGCCAACATGACTTAACGGCCTGTTGGTTTGACGTACTTCCCAACGAAATGAGCGGCTAATTGCCGCTCTTTTTTTCTGGACTGCGGGTGGATGTTTAGATTGGAACCGCTCGATTTCACTTGTGTACCAGTACCCCTATAGGTATCATGCGTATGCAACGAATACCCATAGGGGTATATCGAAACGGTTTTCGGTCAGCCTAAGCGAGGTCGAAAACACGGCAAACCACATCTGTCTGCAGTCATGAAATCCTTCGTCAGCAAACTCGTCGATGGCCTTGAATATCTTCTTGGGCTCGGCGGCATGAAACGCGACATCGCCTTTCTCATTATTTCGGGCGCTGCCCTCTTACTAAGTCTCTTTGACGCTCCGCTTCCCTTCTCCGCCGCCTGGGCAGCGATCATCCTCTGCGGCGTGCCGATTGTCACCGAAGCCTTCATCGGCATCATTACGAAATTCGATATCAAAGCAGACCTTTTGGTCTCCCTTGCCCTAATTGCCTCGGTCATCATTGGGGAAGATTTCGCAGCTGGCGAAGTGGCGTTCATTATGCAGTTGGGGAGCCTCCTCGAAGAACTCACCGTTGCCAAAGCTCGTGCCGGCATTGAAAAGCTCGTGCATCTCACTCCTCAGAAAGCTCGGTTAATCACCGCTCAGAACGAGCAGATCGTGCCTGCCGAAGCAGTTAAAGTCGGCGACCTCCTCCGTGTTCTCCCCGGGGAAACGATTCCGGTTGACGGCGTGATCATCTCGGGTCATACATCCGTAAACCAAGCCGTCATGACCGGTGAATCGCTTCCCGTCGACAAAGCGCCCGGCGACGAAGTCTCGAGCGGTACAGTCAATCAATTCGGTGCTTTTGACATGCGTGCCGCCAAAGTGGGCGAAGACAGCTCCATTCAGCGCATGATTCGCCTGGTTCAGTCGGCCGATGCCGGCAAAGCCAAGATTGTCGGCATCGCGGATCGCTGGGCCACTTGGATTGTCGTCATCGCCCTAACCTCTGCCGCACTCACTTGGTTTTTCACCGGCGAAATTATCCGCGCGGTGACGATTCTCGTCGTTTTTTGCCCTTGCGCACTGGTCCTGGCGACGCCGACGGCCATCATGGCAGCCATTGGGAACGCAACGAAACACGGTTTTCTCGTCCGTGAAGGCGACGCGCTCGAACGTCTGGCTGCAGTGACCAAGATCACTTTTGATAAAACCGGGACGCTCACTTACGGAGCGCCTAAAGTTGTGCATGTTGAATCGATTTCGGCTGATTTCACTGCGGATGACCTCTATGCCGTCTGCGCTGCCGCAGAACAATTCTCCGAACATCCGCTCGGCAAAGCGGTAGTGCGGTGCTTTAAGAGCGATGTCCGAACCGACATTGATCCGTGTGAAGCTTTTGAAATGCTGCCGGGCCGCGGCGTCAGTGCCTCCGTTAATGGTCATGCCGTATTGGCCGGCAGCCGGGAGCTCCTTGCTGAACACGGCGCTGCAGTGCCCGAAGAAGCTGAAGCCGCGGTTCAAACGCATCTGAGTCAGGGCCACACGATTGTTTATATTGCCGTCGATCAGAAAATGGTCGGCTACGCAGCGCTCGCCGATACCGTTCGAAATGAATCGGCTCAAATGATCAGCGCTCTTGAAGGGCTCCATGTTTCGCCCGTGCTCTTGACCGGCGACCATCACTGCGCCGCCCAAGCCATTGCCGGGGAACTTGGCATTCGCGATGTACACGCCAACTGCCGTCCTGCAGACAAATTGAACTGGATCAGCACCTATCAAAAGCGTTTGGAAAACGTCTGCATGATCGGCGACGGCATCAATGATGCCCCTGCTCTGAAGAAAGCCAATGTCGGTGTTGCCATGGGCGGCATTGGAAGCGACATTGCGGTGGATGCTGCTGACATTGTGCTCGTCGATGACGATGTCAAAGAGCTGCCGCACCTCATTGCGCTCTCTAAGCGCATGCTGACAACCATCAAGGTGAACATGAGTTTCTCGATGATTTTGAACTTCATCGCGATCATTCTGGCGATGCTGGGCATTCTCAATCCAGTCGTCGGCGCTCTGGTGCACAATGCCGGCTCGGTGCTCGTCATCATCAACTCGGCCTTCCTGCTCAAATGGAAGCGCCGGTCAGCTTAAAGCAGATCGCTGTTTGAAAACTGGGCTGATGCATCGCTGCAGTGCATCAGCCCAGTTCGTAAAGATAACGGCGTTGGCGGCTCAAAGATCATGCTCGGAATTGACGAGATGCTCTGAAATCTCATCAGTCCCTATAAACCGTCAACGCCGTTTTATGCGCAGCCTTCCCTCCCAAGGTTTCTCAGGCGAAAGAGCCAAATACCGCAGAAGCGCCTTGGCTCTCTATCTCACAAAAAAACAATTAGAAGCGGTGCTGCAGGCCGACCGTTCCGAAGATCTGATTGAAGCGGTCAACCGTATCGAGCAGCTTGTCGCCGTCAGAATATGAGACGCCCGAATAAAGCTGCGTGCGCTTGGAGAGGTTGTAGTAGTACATGAGCGAAGCCTGATAGGCCGTGCCCTTCGTTTCCTTCATGTTGGTTGAAATGCCCTTCCAATCGGCGTTAATGACGCCCAGACCCGCGCTGAAGAAATGCGCTCCCATCGGATAACCTACGCTCACGAAACCGACTGTCAGGTCCATGCCGTCTTCGGAATCGGCGTAATTCGTCGATCCGCCGACGCCTTTAATCATACTGACCATGTCCGGAGCGCCGCCGATTCGCCAATCATTGCTGCCTTTATAGAAAATGGCTGACACAGCCGGGCCGCCGAAATCGTAGCTCCCGAGGACATGAATGCCGGTCGTTTCGTTTTTGCGAGGTTTCGTGCCGTCAGTATGGTGGCTGGGACGCTCCCAGTTGAGCACCGTGCCGATGCGCAGGGACTGACCCGTCCAGCCGAAAGCGGCCTGAATCACATGATTGTTGTTGGACCAGCCGTATTCAGTTTCTTCGCTGCTCGAACCATTGGAATAAAAGCCCTGAACGAAGAATCCGTCGTCGCCGTTCGTACGGAAGGCGACGGCATTGTCCATTTCACCCACGTTGAAGACCATGGTGGCCGGTGCCATGCCGGGCAGTCCGGATGCCGTCATATTCGCGCGGAGCTTGCGGAAGACCGAATACGGATCGGAAGCACACGTGAATGTTGAAATTCGGCCCATTGAAACTTCAATCTGACTGTTGCCCGCATAAAGACGCGCTACGCGATTAAAGAGCCGGTTGTCTTCCCACATGGCGCCCGAATCCGTGCTGTAGCCGCTTTCGAGCTGAAAACCCACATAAAGACCGTTGCCCAAATCTTCGCGGCCGGTAATGCCGAAGTGCGAATCGGTAGGCGTCTGCTTGTATTGGGCCATTCCGACATTGCCGTTGTCGGCTCCTTCAGTCTTTTGATAGTAAAGACCGGTGGCAACTAAACCGTACACATTAACGTCAGTTGCTTGAGCGGCAAACGGCAGGATGCTGGCTGCGGCAGCGGCGGCCAGAATGGCCTTGCTGATAGGCTTGAGTTTCATTTGTGAGCTCCTTTATTCCCTGCGGAGTTGGTCTTGTCCGCAGGCTGCAAAAAAAATGAGACTGTTTATCTGAAGCCCAGTGATGCTGGTGAATTCATCTGCTTGCGGCTTCAGAGGAAGTTGTGCGAAGACGCGTCGACCCTCTTGCGATTTCTTGGGAACGAAATGCGTTGAGGATCGAGCGTCTCAGCGCGACGGCGGATTAGTGCGTGAAGGCTTGTTCAACGCTGATCGGGAATGCCTGGTAGCCCATGACTGAGTTGATTTTCAGTTCAACGGCCGGCTTCGTTTCCCCCCAGCGGTATTCCGTGAGATACGGATGAGCCGGTTCTTCCTTGACGTTGGGACCGGCGGACGGGCCGAGCAGACCAGCGGTGGAATAGAACACTACGACGGAGTTCTTGTCGGCCATGTACTTCGTGATGCCGGTCACCGGGCTGAAATATTCGTGACCAAGGTCCTTGCCCACTTCCCAGAGCTGCTGCACGGTCATCTTCTTCTGATCGATCTTGTAGATCACCCCGCGGGTGTACTTCTCTTCGGCGAGTGCGGGCTGCTCGAGACCACGGCCGTCGCCGTTGTCGAAGACCGACAGAATCAGGGTATCCGCATCAGACATTTCGTCAATGCGGTAGGCCGTGTGCTGCGTCCATGTCCAGTCAAAGTTGCCTTCGCATTTTCCGTTCTCGCACTTGATAGGCTTGCCGTCTTTATCAACAGGCTGCAGAACTTTTTCTGCCCAGCCCTTCTTCCAGCCGTCCGGGGCGCCGAGAATCCACTTCACTTTCTTATCGCGGCCAATCTTGATGGCGGCAGACTGGTGGCGGGACGAAATGATGATTGAGTCATCCGTCGGATCGTAGTCGACGGAATTGACGTGGGCCCAGTTGCGGCCTGCGCCGACACCCACAACGTCACCGAAGTTGTCGCTTTTATCCATTTCGGCAAGTTCAGCGGCGCTGATGGTCTGACCGGCCTTGGAGGCATCGATATTGAGACACACTGCGCCCTGATCGAGCGTCTTGATGACGTTGTCGCGGTACGGATCGAGAATTTCCATCAGGCGGAAATCGTCAACGACGCGGCCGTCCTGATCAATTTCTACGATAACGTCGCGAACCGTATGAACGCGGCGGCCGTCGGCACGACGATATTCCGCGGAGCCGACGCGCAGGAAGGAATGCCCGTTCTGTGCGTTGTCAAAGGAGTGCGAGAAATCCGAATAACCCGAGGGCAGTCGACGGTCATATACCTTGCGGCCGATGAGATCGTACTTGCAGTAGTTCTGGCCGTAGCCCCAGGTGAGCGCGCCATCTTTGGTCTGCTGGAATCCCATGAAGTATCCCGATTTCCAGGGATTCTCGTTGTCGCCGATCTCCTGATCCAGAAGCCACCAGCGGACTTCGCCCTTCGTGTCGATGATGCCGATATTGGAATTAAAGGCCCATTCCACCGCGCCGCCCGACGGGTTGTTCCAAACGAAGCGGCTGCCAACAGGCATGGTGCTCATGAGCTGCGAATTGATGAGGTAGAGGCGATCGGAAAAATCCGGATCAACATGCACGGGCTTGACTTCAAAAGGCTTTACCTGATTGGGCATGCCGGTTGAAACCGTGTAGACACTCGGGACATAGAACCGATAGGTATCTTTGAACTTTTCAGACTTGCCCTGGAACGTGCGCGTGTAGCTCACTTCGACGGTGTTCTGCCAATCCGGATAGAGACCGAAAACCGGAATGCCGGCGTGGGTTTTCAATTCGGTGCGGGAAACTTTATAAGTAATCTCCTGACCGTTCGTCTTCGGCACGATGCGGACGGTGACATCCGAAAGATCGTATCCAGCGTCACGGATGACTGCAGTGAGCGGTGCCACTTTGTACGGATTGACAATCACTTCGCCAATGTTTCCCTGCACCGGATACGTAACGTGAGGACCCGATGGGCCGCCCATAGCCATGGCGGAGGTTGAAATGGACAGCATCATGGCAGCCGCTGCGACGGCTGCACAGATTGGGACAATCTTCTTCATTTGTTTCTCTTTAATTGATCCGATAACGCTGCCGGAAACAATGTTCCGGAATGAATCAAAGTTTAGAAAACCAAACAAAGTGTAAAAATTGTCGAATTTCCGCTATCGACACGCACGTCCTGCAACATCGGCTTTCATGTTTAGAAAAACGCTTTGATCGGCTAAAGGCGGTGCTGTCTATTTAAGAACCGCGTTTTTTTGGAATGGCGTCTTTACCCTACTCGCTGCACACCGAGCAGATTGAAGCGGCTTCAAGCGACGCCATGGCTTCACGCCACCCTACTTCATCGTCAGAGCAATACCGGCTCCATCGCCGTCTCGCGCAGCTAATCAGGAAAGAACGCACCCACTGCCGAAGCGGATCCGCATCGGTGCGCACGCTCCAATAGAGATGCGGCACCCACGGCGGAATCACAATACCTTTTGGCTTCAATGCAGCGAGGGGCAGCCGTTCCGTCAAAATTTCCGCGAGCGGAATGGGATGAATGGTGTAGCCGTCAGAATCTAAAAGCGACCAAGCGTTAGCTAAAAAGAACGGCGACTGGAGAAAACGCTGCGAAGAAATTTCATGAAACGGCATGATCATGGCGCTCAGTCCCGACGGCTGACTCACTGTAGGAATCACCATCGGATATCGCGCCAGCTCCTCTGGACCGACGATGCCGTCAGGCACCTCGCAAAGCGGGTGGTCTTTGCGGACCAAAACACAGTGGGGTGAAGCAAGCAGCAGACGCTGACGCAGCGAGGGATCTGCAGGCAGATGCGGATCGCAGGCATACATGAAGTCAACCGCACTGGATCCCAATCCGGCAGCGGACTGACTGCCCAACGGCACGATTTCGATGCCGAGCTTCGGCGCGCGCTGATGAAGTTCCTTGAGGAACGGCATGATAAAGACCATGGCCGTGTTGTCGACGGCAGCAATGCGGATGACTTCACTGCTTTCAAGAATATTGAGTGTGGATGCACCGCCTAGAAGTGAATCCAGCGCTTTAAAAACATTTTGCAGGCGCGGCAGCAGCTCCAGAAGCTGGGGAGACGGCACCATCTGCGGGCCATGCCGGCTGAAAATTTCGGTTCCGAAAATAGCCCTCGCATCAGCAAGCAGTCGGGAGGCCTGCGATACGGAGAGTTTCATCGCTGCTGCAGTCTTAGTGAGGGACTGTGTATTGCTCAGAATGAGGACTAAACGCAGTACGCGCAGATCGATCCGGTCAAGATCTAGATGTGCAGTGTTGGTGGTTGGCATGGTGAATTCTGTGTTTTCTCTTCGGGGTCATCGAAGTCAGGTTCTGATGTACGCCTGTCGAACCTAAAGTCTTCTCGCAGATAGCTTTTTTGTTTTCTTCAATATTATCAAATGCTTTAGTCATTTATATGGGTTTTAGAATCCCATTCTACAGACACAAAGATTGTGCGATGTAAACTGCTCTTATACCCTAAATGTATACCTGTGGCTGAACAGATACATTCCAATATTTTCCTGCATTCTTTACTTGATAAACAGGCATTTCTTTTTCTACGCGTTGACGGGGGGGGGATACATATAAATTGCAATGCACTTAAAGCATCCTATTGGAGGTTTACGATGCAGGTGCTTCAATTTAAAACAGTACATCTTGCCGTTATCGGAGCTATAGCCAGTGCTTTTGGCATGGCTGCTGAAAACATTAACGCAGAGCCATTGTTAACCTACGAGTCAAACAAAGTTGTTGACGGTGCACTTCCAAATGCCAATGCGGGAACGCAAGGCTTTTTATCTCCGAATAAAGCGGCCGAAACTTACACTGGCAAGAATCCCACAACCGATACCCTGTCTTTCGTCAATAAAGACAAAGGGACGAATTCGCTGGTTTACCTTGCAGGTGAAGGCAGTTCATTAACGGTCAGCAAACTCAGTGAACTCAATTTTTCAACAGAAGAAAGACTTTTCGGACAAGCCGGCAGTAAAGCTAATAATGTTGCCATTCTAGTAAGCTCTAAAGGTGCTTTTTCTGTGGCAGATGTTCAGCAAGTCAATTTCGGCACCCAGAACAAGCGGTTCCAGGGAGATCAGGCCATTAACTCCTGGGACGGCGGCAAACTCGACTTCAGCGGGATCAAAACACTTGCGTTTTATACGGACGGCGGTCAAGCCATTAACATGCAGTCCACTTCAAGTCTGAGCATCAAGGAAGTTGACACGCTGATACTGGACAACTATCGATCGCAGGAAGGGGATCCGGAACGAATTTATTCTGCTATTCAATTGATGGTCATGGCCGGTGACAATAATAATGCTCCGGCTGACCAACCTACGATTGACGTTGATGTCGGTAATCTTGTGATTAAAGCTGACTCAAAGTACACTCAATCAGCCGGCATTTCAGTTACAGATCAAACAACGGATTATCAGGGAACGTCATCAATCAAGGGATCGTTTGCTGCAAAGAATATTTCGATCGACGGCGGGACTTACGGCATTCGATCTAATCGTTCAACTGAGAAATCCCGCGATTCTGTTTTAGACGTTACGGCCGAAAATTCACTTGTAGTCAACGGCGACAAGAATGCTGTATGGCTGAATAATGAAGCAGGTCACGGAATTACTTTCAACGCTGAAGCTGCAAATGCCACATTTACGGGCGGCGAAGAAGGTGTTCTCAGTAAAAACAGCACGGCATCCATTAAGGCTGACAGTTTGACCGTTTCTGGCGATAAAAATGCACTCAATTTTGATAAAGACAGCTCTCTGACGCTGGCAAACAAAACTGACTCACAGACCGCCAACACCACCTTGAACGGCAATGTCACCATCGCCGGAAGTGCAACATTTAAGAATCAGGATATCAATCAGACCGCCGGCACTTTCCATGTCAGCACTCTGGATGCCTCCAATTCAAAGCTCACCTTCAATACCACTGAAAATGGTGGCGTAACGGTCGGAACGCTGACGGGCGATCTCAAGCTCGAAGCCGGCGCTTCTGTCACCGAAAAGCTGGGTTCAGCGGAGAAAGTTGCAGAGGCGCTTAAAACGATCATCGGCGGCAACGCTGCCGACCAGCTCAAAGAGAACTTTGTCGGCGGCGAAGCCAGTGACATGACGGGTGCCTGGACATACGATGCCGCCACGGGTGACGTTTCTTATCAGGGTTCACGTCTGTCGCCGACTTTGACCGCTGTGACCCATGCCAATGCCGCGAACCTTGCTCAGTGGCGCTATGAAGTTAATCACTTGAGCGAACGCCTCGGCGACGTGCGAAGCCAAAACGGTGCACTGGGTGCTTGGGCTCGTGTCTACGGTACGGACGCTAAGGTTTCTGACTCCGTTTCCACGAAGTTCACCAACAACACGATTCAGGTTGGCGGCGATGCCAAGGTGGGTGACACGTGGATTGTCGGCGCCGCATTTGGCTACACCGACAATTCAACGGACTTTTCGAACGGCAGCGCTGACAGTGACGGCTACACCCTTTCCGTCTACGGCACGGCAGTTCTTCCCAGCGGCAGCTATCTCGATTTGATCGGCCGTGTTGGTCGGATCAGCACCGATATTGATGTATCAACCGTCACGCCGTTTAAGGCTTCCTATGACAACACGACGGTTGGCTTGTCCGCGGAGGTTGGCCACCGCTTTGATCTCTCGCAGATCTTCTATGTCACGCCGCAGGCTGAACTCGCCTACGGCCGTGTATTCGGCGACGACTACAGCGGCAGCAACGGCATGAAGGTTTCTCAGGACGATTTCGATACGCTGATTGCCCGTATTGGCTTCCAGGCCGGCGCGAACTTCGCTGATAACCGCGGATCGATCTATCTGACGGCTTCGGTCAACCATGACTTCTTGGGCGACACAGAAGCCACCGCTTCGAAAGCAGGCGCACAGGATCAGAAGCTCAAGGAAGACCTGGGCGGCACTTGGTTCTCGTACGGGATCGGCGCGCAGTTCAGCACGACGAACAACCTTTCCTTCTACGGGTCGCTCACGCGTGCCAACGGGTCTGATTACCAGGAGGACTATCACTACTCCGTCGGCGCACGCTATGTGTTCTGATGAAGCGGCCTATCAGGCTTGTGATTTTTGAAATCTTTTAGATTTCAGTTTAAGCGCCTTCAGTCGATGCGGCTGAAGGCGCTTTTGCGCTCAGTCTGAACGCTGCGGCTAATCCGTAAAGGGCAATGCTTCCGGGGAGCTTGCCCGCGAATGCGCATGCTTAGCCGTCAGCATCTTTTGATGGCGGAAATAGAGCCAGGTGAGTGCTAAGGTCGTCACGGCCCAGCTGATGGGATAAACGATCATGAGCGTATCAAACGTCGGATCAGCGGCGAAAACCGTATAGACCCAGACGATGCGGATCGAGCAGATGCAAAAGAGCGTCACCATCGCGGGCGGCATGGAATAGCCGTATCCGCGCATTGCATCTGAAACGGTTTCCATCACCACGCTGATGGGTTCGGCCAGCACGACGAGAAGAATGCGTGTAATGGCAATTTCCATCACGGCTTCACTGTGCGTAAAGAGGCCGAGGATGCTTCGTTCGAAAATGAGCACAACCGCGATCATCATCACGGAAGCACAGAAATTAAGCCCCATTGACACCCAGGTAGCCCGTCTGCAGCGCCCGAGATTGCCCGCGCCGTAGTTCTGACTCACGAAGGTGGTTGCCGCCAGACCGAACGCGTTGATAAAGCAGTACACATTGATCTCAATCGTGAATGCGGCGACTGAACCCGCCATCACGTCCGCTCCCAGGCTGTTGATGGCCGCCTGAATGATGAGGTTGGAGAACGAAAAGACCGCCCCCTGAACGCCCGCGGGCCAGCCGATGCGGATGATCGAACGCAGCGACACGGCGTCTGGCTTCAGAAGCCGGCGAAGGTCAAGTCTGAGCGGTCCCGTCATGCGGCATTCGCGCCAGAAAAGAATCCCCGCGGCAAGCGCATTGGCGAGAACGGTGGCAAAGGCCACGCCCCCAGTGCCCATGTCGCAGACCAACACAAAAAAGAGATTCCCTGCGATATTGAAAATCGTGGCAAAGCAGAGCGCCCAGAGCGGCGTCTGCGTATCCCCTTGACTGCGATAAACAGCGGCCAAAAAGTTGTAGACCGCAATGAAGGGCATGCCCAGCAGGTAGACCCGCAGGTACAGTTCAGAATCGGCCTGCACCGATTCGGGCACTTCAAGGCAGGCGATGATCCAGTCCGCCCCGATTTCGCCCGCGATCGCCATGACCACGCCGAAGACAACCGCCACATAAAAAGCCGTGTGAACGCCCCTGCTCGCCCGCTCTTCATCGCGCATGCCTAAGGCTTGAGCGACCACCACATTTGCGCCGAGCGCGAGTCCCATACAGAGACTCACGATTAATCCGATGATCGGGACGTTGTTGCCCACGGCCGCCATGGCCTCGTCTGATACAAAGTGCCCGAGTACGGCGACGTCGGCGGCGTTGTAGAGCTGCTGGAGCACGCCGGTAAAGGCGAGCGGCAGCGCAAAGAGGATCATCTTGTCCCAGATGGATCCGCTGAGCATGTCTAATTTGCGAGTTCTGCTCATAAGCGAAAGATAAGAGCGCAAAAGAAAGCAAGCGCCCTGCTGACGGCGGATTCAGCAGGGCGGCTGCGAAAGGACTTATTTTAAAGGGAGCTCGGTATCTTTCGGTATCCGCAAAAGATCTCAGCTCCCCCTATTCCGGCGCTCTGTCGGACGATTGAGTTGGACCTGAAGTTCTTCCGGATCTTGGCCAAAATTCGTGAAGGCCCTTGTGCATTCATTAAAAATCGCAATGACGCGATTGAGGGGTGCAGTATCGGACGGATCCAAAAGGATTGTCCGATGCAGTCCTTCGAGGCAGCCGAGCTTCGCGGGAAAGTTCGCACGAAGCTCGGATTCCTTCAAGTTTCACGCGTAGCGAATGAGCGAGAGAAGAAGGACAGCGGCGAACCCCGAAAGGAGCGGCACGCAGGTGCGCTTTACCACCATGAGCGGGTTCACCTTCACCACGGCAGCAACGATGATCACTGCGGCAGCTACGGGCGAAGCCGCGCGGATGACGTTGGAGGTGAGCTGCATGGGGAGTGCAACCATAATCGGATCGATACCCGCTTTGTCGGCGATTTGCGGAATGAGTTCAATGAAGGAATAGAAAACCGCGTTGCCCGAGCCGCTCACGAATGTGATGAGTGCGGTGATGCCGGAAAAAACGAGCATCAGGCCGGCGCCGGCATTTTCTACGCCCGTGACCAGACCAGAGATGGCATCGATGAGTCCCATGGCCTTCAAGCCAGCCACCATCGTCGAGGCTGCGACGATGAGCACCACCACTTTCGAGAAGCCGTCGCCCATGCCGTTGAAAAAGGTCGATACGTCCTTCATGGCGGCTTTGACGTCGCGGCGGCGGATGGTTTCCGCAATGAAGGCGAGCGCAAAGGAAAAGAGCGTGATTTCAACGAGCCCGACCTTCGCGTGCTTGAAGCAGGCCCAGAAGAAGATCGTGAGTGCGAGCGGCAGCACGGGGAAAACGGCGTACCACGCGGGCGCGTCGGCATTGACTTGGCGAAGTTCCGACTCATCCACTGCGGCGCTGACTCCGCCTTCGGCACGGTCGAGGTGCTTCTGCCAGAAATAATGCACGATGCCCATCACGATGATCGCCGGAATAGAGATCACGGCGTGATGGTAAAAGACATAGTCGACCACATGATCAAAGCCGAGCACACGGGCTGCGACTACATTGTCTCCGCCCAAAGGCGTCGGCACAATGGTTGCCGTTGTGGCAATGACGCCGGCAGCGGTGAGCGGCGTCATCTTGGCGGCTTTAAGTACCGGATAGAGCGTTGCCATCAGAATCACGGCAAGCGACGCAGCGCTCGGGATGATGATGGAGAGGAGCGTCCCCAGCCAGAACACCAAGGGCACCAGGATGTAGGGAGACTTCACGGCCGCGAGCGGGCGGCTCAGAAGTTCGATCACCTTGTCGTTGGCGCCGATTTTGGACATGTAGGCAGCAAAGCCGAAAAGCGTCAGGATGATGAGACCCGCGTTGGCGTACTGCTTGATGAAAAGATCCTTGACGGCCTTGAAGGGATCCGCCCAGGCGAGTCCGGAGGCATCTTTGCCCGTCAAAACGTCACTCCCCATGATGAGCGCGGCGTACATCAAGAGGAAGCCGGCCGCAAAGAGCACGACTTTGGCATCGTAGTTTTTGGCAATCGCCCAGCCGGCGAGCACGAGGATGAGAATGGCGAAAATAGTGGCGAACATGACGGCGTTCGGGCAGTACGTTGAAGGAATCGTGCCGGGCGGGGTCAAGAGCGCTCCGTGCACGACGAAAAATGGAAAGCGGCGATTCTCTCGCAAATTGACTTGAGTCTCAAGTGCGGAGAAATCATGAAGCGCGTAATCGTTTACCCGAGGCCTTGACCAAACGGAAACGTTCGTCTATAGATTGTGCCTCCCAACACTTAAAAGAATGACCCGTATGCGCAGCACCAACCCCGGCTTTGTCCCAGACTCCCCCTTCACCCGCGAACTCACCGCCAAGCAGCTCGCCTTTTTTTCCGCTTTTCCAAAGGCTGAACTTCACTGTCATCTTCTCGGCACGACGAGCCGGGAAACCTTCATTGACCTTGTCCGCGATTCCGGCGCTCCGATTCCCATGGCTGAAATCGAAGGCTTTTACACCCGCGGCGAAAAGCCCGTGGGGGTGCTGCGCATCTTCCGCGCACTGGAATCGTCGATCCTTAAGAAACCCGAATATTTAAAGCGCATTACGCTCGAGCACCTTGAACGCACGGCTGCTCAGGGCGTGCGCTACATCCAACTCTTCTGGAACTGGACCGGCCTCAAGCACTTCATGACCTATGCCGAAGGTCAGGACGCTATTGTGGCCGGCCTGATCGAAGGCGAAGAAAAATACGGCATTGTCGGCCGCCTCGTGCCGTCGATTGACCGCGAAGCGCTCCCGGAAGATGCTGTTGAACTGGTGCGTGAAATGGCCGCTCACCGCTCTCCCTGGGTCATCGGTCTGGGGATCGACTACCGCGAAACGCTCCACGAACCCGAAAATTTCTGGAAGGCCTACCGTCTGGCGCGCAATGCCGGTTTTAAACTGACCGCACATGCCGGTGAATTCGGCGAACACTGGCGCAATGTGGAAACCGCCATGGATCTCCTCGAGTGTGAGCGAATCGACCACGGCTACACAATCACTGACAATCCGGAGCTCGCTGAGCGCGCTGCGGATCAGGGCATCCCTTTTGCCGTGGTGCCGACCAATTCCTACTATCTGCGCACTTTCACGGATGAAGAATGGGCGGTGAAGCACCCGATCCGCCGCATGGTTGAGCTCGGTCTCAAGGTATTTCCCAACAGTGATGACCCGACGATGCACCATATCTCCATTTCTGAGAGCTGGCTTTTGATGATGAATTGGCTTGGATTTTCGCTTGCTGATCTGCGCGGATTCTTAGCCAACAGCATTGATGCTGCTTGGGTCGACGATGAGACGAAGATCGTCTGGCGTCAATTGTGGCTCCCTGAATTTGACCGTTTGGCCCGCGAAGCGTTTGGTGCTGACTGTCTGCCGACAGCTTGAATGGGATGTGCTCCCGATGGCGTTTGGCTTGATTGATCAAGCTTGAAACACCGTCGGCACACTGCTTTTTCAATCTGTCTTCGAGCTGCTGCGGAAGTCGATGGACTCGCAGCAGCTTTTTTTCTGCCAGACCTTCTTCATCGGCTTTTAAACGTCTGCCGCGAGGGCAGCTGAACAGAGCGCCGTCGCGGCCTTTCTGCTGTGTCCAGCGGCAGACACCGCAAAGGGATATTGCGCAGATCGCAAAACTGCCAATGCCAAGCATCCTAAGGGGCAAATCGCCCGGCCCCGATCTTTGACAGCGCTCCCCATCAGTCAGTGCTCCGCTTCAGCCGCCGCGGCTTCAGCCTGAGCCGATGGGCTCTCGTCAATACGTCCTTGATAGAGCGGAATAATCCGCTGGTTGGAGCTACCGCGCCAGGCGCCCTGCTTGGCGAGGTGAAGCTTTTGCACATAAGCGCCGTCAACGAGCCGATCAATGTAGGGCAAAAGCCTGCTCTTTTCCACGTGCTTAAAGGTCCTTCCGGTCCACGCCCAGACGGTTTTCTCTGGGAACCGTTCCTTGATGCGCTCGAGGAGCCCGGCCAAAACCGCTTCGTGCTCGGGCTCAAACGGGTCGCCGCCCAGCAGCGAAAAACCGGCAATCCACTTCGAATCCAGCGCCTTCATGATCTGCGCTTCTGTTTCCGCTGTGAATGGGCGTCCAGCCGTAAAAGACCAGCTTTCTTTATTGAAACACCCTTTGCAGCGAAGCGTGCAGCCGGAAACAAACAGCGAAACGCGCACGCCGGGGCCATTGGCGGTGTCGTAGGCGGATAGACCGATGTAGTTCATGACGAAAGAAATAAATAAATCGGGGGAGCTCAGCCGGAACTCCCCCGAGGAACCTTAAAGACCGCTGCTGCGGTCTTTAAAGGTTTTACATGCTCTTGCGGTTGTGGATCTCAGCCATTTTCCCTTCATTCATGCGGGAAACGCCGTTCACGTTGCTGTAGCCGAGGTAGCCGCAGACGCGCGAGATCACGGAGAGGTTTGAACTCCCGCACTTGGGGCAGCGCATGAGCACATTGGTGCTGTGTGTGCCGCAGTCGCCGCAGTAAGCACTGTCAAAATTCACGCCTTGGTAGAAGCCGAGTTCCATGCCGCGCTGGATGACGGCCTTCACCGCATCCGTGTTCTCAGGATTGTCGAGACGCACGTACTGAATGTGGCCGCCTTCGCACAGGTGAAAGTCCTTGAATTCGTGGTCCTGCTTCTCAAAGGGCGTGATTTCTTCGGTCACGTTCACATGGAAGGAGTTCGTGAAGTATTCAGGACTGTAGTGCGGCGTATGGCGGAAGACATTGTCAATACCCTGCTTGGCGCAGAAGGCGTCGTACTGCTTAGCCTGCGTCGCGCAGAGGCTTTCGGCGGGCGTGCCGTAGATCGCATAGAGCCACCCGTCTTCCTTCTTGAAGACGTTGATGCGTGCCTGCAGATGACGGAGCACTTCTTCGGAGAAAGCGCCGCCCTCTTCAAGCAGACGCTTGCCCGTCCAGAGGAAGGTGGCCTCATCGAGCGCCGTGATGCCAAAGGACGCCGTCATGTAGCGGACCAGATCGCCCACTTCATCGTCGGGATCCTTCGTGCCCTCATAGAAGCCCCCCTGCGTGAAGGCGAGCGGGTTCGAAGAGCACTTCTGGCGGCGGATGATGTCATAGCGCTTCTTGAAGAATTCGCGGATTACTTCCAGACGCTCGTCGAGTTCCGTCCAGAAAGCGGTGCGCCAATTGTCAGGATGCTCGAGCTGCACCAGACGGATGATGAGCGGAATATTGAGGCTCACAGCGCCGATGTTGCAGCGGCCGATTGCCACATAGCGGCCCTTTTCGTCATGCCAGGGCGAGAGATACGCGCGGCAGCCCATCGGGCTCGTAATGACGCCGTGTTCGCGGAAGAGCTTCGAAACCGTGCCGTAGTCCGATGAGAGCGACAGGTAATCCGGATACATGCATTCGGTCGAGGTCTTCACGGCCTCATCGAAGAGTTCGGACGAATACTGGTCGGCTGCAATCTGCGGCGCATCGTACAGATAGACGAGCTTCGGGAAGACCACGGGCTTATGGTGCGGGCCGTGGCCGTTGCGGCGAACCTGCAGCATGACTGTGTTGATCTTCGAGAGCCACTTGCGCTCAAAGGGCGCGTAGTCCTTTAAGTTCCACTGACCAAAGGAAATCGTCGTAAAAGCGAAGTCACCGCGCGAGCACGGCACGGTATTGAGCTTAAGCTCAAGCGACTGGAAGCCCTGCTCAAGTTCGCGGGTGACATCCTTGTCGCTTTGTTCAGCGGCCCGTTCTTCCGAAAGGCCGAGCTCAATGTATTTGTCGTGCGCCGTCTTCCAGCTCTTCAAAACGTAAGGCAGCAGGGCCTTGTCCAATTCCGCGAGCGTAAAGCCGCCGAACTGCTGAGCCGTCGCGACGAGCGTGATGTCGCCCACCACCTGCAGTGCCGACAGAACGGTTTTGGGTTCGGTGTAGCGCACATTGCTCATCTCGAAGCCGCCGCGCAGGATAGAACCGATGTCAAAGAGGCAGCAGTTGATGCATCCGAGGATCATGTCGCGCATGTCGTGGATGTAGATGTCGCCGCGGTCGGTGAATTCTTTTTCGCGCCCAGAGAGATAGAACTGACGATAGAGGCTCTTCGTGAGGAACCCCTTGATGAGCGAACCCTTCGTCGAAACGAGGGACGAATCGAAGTTGGCATTCTCACGGTCGCCGAGACGCAGAACATCATCAGCATCCTGACGCAGCTGCTCGAAGGTCTTCGCGTAGTTGTTCTTGTAGTAGCGGTATTCGGCATAAGACGTCGCAACATCCTTGAAGCCAAAGGTTGCGAGCGTACCGATCACGAGCTCGTGAAGTTCGGCCACGGGCACCTTCTTGCGCGACTGCAGACGTTCAGAAATCGAGTTCGCCATGGCGAACATGGTTTCGTCAGGGATCTGCTTGTCGCAGCGGAAGGCTGCCTTCATGATGGCCTCGACGATCTTCTGCGGCTTGAAGTCTTCAAGCGTATTGTCTTTCTTGAGTACCTTGAACATCGCGGATTCCATTCTTTTTATCTCGAGCGCTCGGCCGTCTGATGCGGTCTCTCGAGCGAATTGATCTTTGAGAGAAAAAATGCCGCGACGCGCTGTTTCGACAGCTGTGCCGACCACCGCTTCTGCCCGCAGCAATCTTTCCCAGAAGTTGGACGGGAAGTGTACAGGTAAAAAGACGCTCAGCTGACGCTTCAATCGATAGCGTTTTTCTATTGAATTGAGAGATGAAATTCGAACTGCTTGAGTCTGCTGAAAGATTGCTGCAAAATACCTCTATATAGGTAGTGCTTCAGGAGTAACGCGCATCCCGTGGAAGTATCATTTCTTAAGAAACACTATATGTAGTGCTGTCACATGGCCATCTCCTACATACTGTCATTGGTACTTCTACCAGATCCGCGGAGTGCGTCCGTCTGCCGAACGTTGATTAGCAGCGGATTTCTGTTGGGATGCGGCTGTCTGCGTCGTCTGCGGCTGCCTAATAAATAGGCACTTGCCGAAAACCAACATCGGTAATGCAAACCCGGCGCCCCCTATTCGTCATGCATAAAAGTGCCGTCTCAAACGCCGGCATTTTTGGAGTGATTTCGTGATCGGCTACCTAAAAGACGAGCGCTATTCTCGTGAACACCACCCCCTATACCGCATTCAAGTTATTGTTTTCTAAGTAAATTAGTTTACTGACGGGTTGACTGAACAAGGTGATCCTGAAGTCTTGGACATATTGTGTGAATGAGAACTATTTTCATCTTTTTGGATGCAGCCGAGCTCAACAAGTTCCTGCAGCGTATTTTATGTCCAAGCACAAATCACTATCACCGGCGATGACGCAGCAGCTGCAGCTTCCGCTTGCTGCCGCCCTGCTTTCCGCACTGTCGGGCAGTCTCTGGGCGGAATCGGCCGCATATCAGGAATTGGATCCGGTTGTAGTCACCGCTACGCGTACCGCACAGCCGCTTTCGCAGGCGGCCTCTTCCATTTCGGTCGTTAAGGCCAAGGATATTGAGGAAACCGTGCCTCAGACCTTTACGGATACACTCCTCGACATTCCGAACGTCGATGTGGAATCGTCCTCCAGCGTTATGTTCAGCCGCATCCGTATTCGCGGTTCCGAGCCCAATCAGATCACCTATCTGGTGGACGGCCTTCGGCAGGACGACACCACAGCCGCCGGCAATCAATTTATCGGCATCTTTATCGATCCGGAACTGCTTAAGCAGGTCGAAGTAAAGCGCGGCGGCGGGAGTTCCCTCTACGGCAACGGCGGCATCGGGGGAACACTTTCTGTGACGACTAAGTCGGCTGCAGATTTTCTGGCCGGAACGGACAAAAACTACGGCATGAAGGTAAAGACCGGCTACGCCTCTGACACCAAGGAATGGCAGAAAAGCGCATATGTCTTCGGCCGTCATGATATTTGGGACGTACTCGTGGGCGTCAATCGCCGGGATTCGGGCAATGTGAAGAACTCGAGCGGCCGGCGAATCGACAATAATTCGGATGCCGAATACACCTCCGTCATCGCCAAAGTTTCCGCGCTGCCGACGGATGAAATGGCCTTCTCACTCGCCTACAACTTTGATGAAGCCCAAGACGAATGGGGGCGTCAAGACCGCTGGTTCTATAAAAACAAACAGAACCGCATTACCGGCAAATGGGATTTCAACAGCGGACCGCTGCTCAATCTGAGCGCTGCCGTGCAGTATGTCGATTCAACCTTCAGCTTTGACAGCGGCATTAAGAAGGCGAAGAACAATTTTGATTCAATCGGCGGCAATCTGCAGAACACGTTCGAATTTTCGGCTGCCGGACAGCATGCGCTCACCGTGGGCGGCGACATCTATAAAAAATCTCAAAGCGGTGTTGAAGCGGACAATACCGGACATTGGGTCAATGCGCCCAGTCGGCCGGATTCAGATGCTGTCGATGCGGGGCTGTTTATCCAGGATCAGTACGCGATTACCGATTACCTTGCGCTCACGCCCGTGCTTCGCTGGAACTACTATAAGCGCGAATCCAATACCGGATTCGCCTCTGTTTCGGATTCAAAGTTCACGCCGGGTCTGACGCTTACAGTGAAGCCGGCGAAGCCGGTGAGTCTTTGGGCTTCAGTCAATACCGGCTACCGTCCGCCAATCCTCGATGAACTCTATTTTTCGATGGTTTGGCCCGGAACACATACCGTTGTCGTGCCTAATCCGGATTTAAAGCCCGAGAAGTCGCTCAACTATGAGGCGGGTTCCAGCTTCAAGGCTGACGGCGTCTTCGGCAGCGATGACCATCTTTTCGCCAAAGCGGTCTTTTTCTATGACGACGTCAAGGATTTCATAGCGCCCAAGGCTTGGCTTGAGCCTACAACACCGCCCACTCTCTATTACTCGTCGCAAAACGTCGGCCATGTTGTCCGCAAAGGCATTGAGCTCTCGGGCACCTATGCGGCAGGTCAGTTTTCAACCTCTGTGAGCTACGGTCTTCTCCATGCTGTCGACAAAGAGACCAACGAGCGCATGAACGGCATTACGCCGCAGTCCGCCAATCTGAAGCTGGCTTATGCGTTCCCCGCTCAGGCGATCAATGTTTGGTATCGAGCTCACTGGAGCAAAGGCGGCGAAAGCAGTGTGGAGGACCGTGCGACCGGAAAAAAACTGCATTTCTCAAGCTTCCTCACACATTCGCTCGGTGCGGAATGGTCCCCAAAGGTCGCCGATCTGGCTAACCTGCAGGCCGGCATCGCCGTGGTAAACCTTTTTGACAAGGAATACCGGATGCTGAACGGCTCCTACGGCAGCGGCCGCGGGGTCCGTCTGTGGCTCTCGGCGCAGTTCTAAGCACATTCCATTGCGCGATCGACTCCTCGGATGAGCAAAGCCATGCTCCGCTTCCTCCGATGCCTCCGATGAGCCGATCGCCCTTTAACGGTTCCTGCCGCATGCCGCACATCGGCGTGGACTTTGCGGCAGAGCTGTTCGGCATTAACCTCTATTAATTCGCTGACATGCGGACACCCATAGCGCCCAATGGCCTGCGCCGCCTGATCGCTGCCCGTCTTTTCAGCCGTACTCAATGGCGAATCTGGGCGCTGGCTGCTCTTGTGCTTGCCGCCTATGCAGTCAACATTAAGCTGGCTGTTCTCTACAACGATTGGAACGGCCGGTTCTTCAATGCGCTCCAGGCGGTGAACAAAGCAGCGATCTTTGGCGAACTCTTTTATTTCATCGGTCTGGCTGCGGCCATCATCATCCTTTTAGTCTGGGCGGGCTACATCAAAGATCGGCTGATGCTTGCGCTTCGCCGCGACCTGACCGAAGTTTTCTTCAAACGCTGGCTTTCTCCGCAAAGCGCGCATTTCCTGCTTCGCGAGAGCGGTGAAGAACCTGATAACCCCGACCAACGCATCGCTGAAGACGTCCGTCTTGTCGTCAGCTTATCCGTCAGCCTTGCCGTCAGTCTCTACGATTCGCTGCTGACGGTCGGAAGCTTTTCCGTCATCCTCTGGCAGCTCTCGGGCTCGGCCGAAGTGTGGGGCTTCACGATCCCAGGCTACATGTTTTGGGTCTGCGTTTTCTATACGATTGTCGCTTCCGGACTGACGCATCTCATCGGCCGAAAGCTCAAACCGCTCAACATCAATGCTCAGCATATGGAAGCCAACCTGCGCGCTGCGCTTATGGAGAAGCGCCGTCATGCCGATGCCATCGCCGGCGCACATGCAGAGTCTGTCGAAGAGGCCAGTCTTTCCGAGCGCTTCCATCAACTTTTGCGTGTCTTGATTGCTTTGGTCAAGCGCAAAAGAGATCTCAATCTCTTTACCGTCGGCATCGGCCAATTCACGCATCTCGCTCCGATCTTCTTTGCGCTGCCGAGTTTTTTGGCCGGAGTAATCCAGCTCGGCGGCTTAATGCAGATACGCGGAGCCTTTAATGATGTTGCAAGGTCACTTTCATGGATCATCATGTCCTACGAAGAGCTGGCAGCACTCGCCGCTGCTTATGAGCGTCTGGAGCGTTTGGAGTCCGGACTGACGCAGGCAGATCACACTCGCCGGCAAATTCAAGCGCTCAACAGCGCAGACAGCAAGCGTTCTGATGGCCTTTCTGCGGATATCCTCCTCAAAATTCCGCGCGGGCGAGCTGCCGCCCTGAATGCTGAGATTCCTGTTTCCTTCAGCCTGAAGCCGGGGTCCCTCGCCATTATTACCGGCCCCTCTGGCACCGGCAAAACGACGCTGCTGCGCGTGCTTGCGGGCTTTTCAGAGAGCTTCACGGGCTGTATCCGCTGCGGCGGTAGCGTGCTTTGGATGCCTCAAACCCCCTATCTCCCCAAAGGCGAACTGTTTAATGCGCTGGCCTATCCTAAAGCCCCCGATGAACTCACCGACGAAAGGGCCGCAGCGCTCCTTTCCAAAGCCCGCCTCACGCATCTGACGGATAAGCTCCGCGAAAGCGCGGACTGGTCGACCGTACTCTCGGGCGGTGAGGTTCAGCGGCTTTCGCTGCTGCGCGCGCTGATTGCGAAGCCCGATGTTCTGCTCCTCGATGAGATGACCAGCGGGCTGGATCCGGTCAATGCACGTGAAATCATTGAACTGCTTGGCAAAGAGCTTCCTCATACCGTTATCGTGCTCGTCACGCATCAGGCATTTCTGTATCCGCTGGCTGATCAAATCATTCAGCTCAAAGGAAAATAATGTTATGGGGAATCCATTCATCCCATTGCCCCGAATTGAAAATGCTCTCATCATCGGCGATAGAGCGGCGGAGTGCCTGCAATTGAACTTTTGCATTCGGCGGAGAAGCATTTGGAATGCGCTGCCTGCTTTCTTAATAAGCCCGCGAAAGTGCTGATGCCGTCTTATAAGGCGGATGCATGCGGGAATATATCTCGTATTGGAGCGCAATGATTCAAGCGGCTTCAATCCGGATGCGGCAAAAGAACGTCTTGAGGCCGAAGGCATAACCCGTTAAGCGCTTTGATGTGCGCGGCTCTGCTCAAACAGTATTATTCCAGGCAGGCTCATTCTTTGGCGATGAAAAACAGGCTGAACGGGTCATTCGAGAACGATCGGGCCGTCTCGCGGTGTTTGAGAAGACCAAAGCCAATATTAGAGAGGGACAGCTGGCAGTCATACCGTCGGCCATTCGAAGTTCTATTCGGCATGAGCATTATGTCTTTATTGTGTCGAAACGCTGTTCTTTCTTAAAGCTTTGAACAGTTCCTCCGGTTTAATGAACAATACTTCTATGAGCGGCAGTGAAAAGATGCCGGGCGGTAACGACCAGCGCATTGCAGCGGCTCTCTGCCATTGCCTTCTCTTCGAAATCCGCGCCGCGAATTGCTCGAGTCATGTGCTGCCATGCTGTTGCGACGAAGCGCCCATTGCATAATGACATCGATGCACGATCAGGATTGACGGCATCCGGTAAGCCGCTCCGCTTTGAACGACCTGTCGATGATTTGCGTTTTTTCGACAGATTGCCGGTCATCTGTCGATGGCATCGACAGATGACCGCAAATATGTTCATGGATGCTCCAATTTTCGACATATAAGAGGCCTCTTGTCGAAGGTCTGATACTTTTTAAACATCAAACTGCCATGTGGAAACCTGCCAGCCCCTATAACAATCTTCCCGGAGCTTCCGCCTCCATTTAGGGAGACGGCAAAGATCTTTCGCCAGACAACCCAATCCCGCGTGGCTCTAGAGCGCCTTCATCAGACGGTGAGGCTTCTCCCAGAGAAGGAGATCTTTGTCCAAATTATTTCTGTTCTGGAAGCCCAAGCTTCAAGCGAAATTGAAAATATCGCTGCGGCGACGGACAACCTGTTCAAGTATCTAGATGCAGACACGCAGGCAGATGATGCCGCCAAAGAGGTGCTGCGGTATCGGCAGGCACTTTGGAAAGGAATGGACAGTCTGAAGCGTTGTCCGCTTTCTTTGCGGACGATGACTGCCGTCTCAAGTACGCTGCGCGGCTCAAAGGTGTCCGTGAGAAAACTTGACGGAACCTGCATTGCGTCAGCTTCTTCCGGTCAGGTGATTTATACGCCGCCTGCAGGAGAAGCGCTTATTTTGGAAAAATTGCACAACCTTGTCGAATTCCTGCATTCACCAAGCGAAATGGATCCGCTGGTCAAAATGGCGATTGCGCACTATCAGTTCGAAGCCATTCATCCTTTTTCGGACGGGAACGGCCGTACGGAGCGGATCCTGAATATTCTCTATTTAGCTGAGAGCGGGCTTCTCAGTCAGCCTGTTCTGTATTTGTCAAGATATATCATCCAGAATAAACCCAAATACTATGCCGCTCTTCTCAACGTCACAAAAGAAAGGGCTTGGGAGGACTGGATTCTTTTCATGCTTCAGGCTGTTGAAGAAACCGCTCTTTGGACCTGCCAAAAAGCTGAAGCTATTACCAAGTTAAAGCGCGAGACAACCTGTTTTATAGAAGCAAGTCCTTTGCTCAAAGGCGTTTATTCGCATGAGTTAGTGCAAACCATCTTTATGCGTCCCTACTGTCGGATTGCAACATTGATAGAGGCCGGTATTGCAAAACGGCAGACCGCAATGAAATACCTCAATTTACTCACTCAAGCCGGCATTCTGCACTCCGCTGCGGCAGGCCGAGAAAAACTTTTCATTAACAGCCGATTGATGGCGCTCTTAAAGAGTGACCTGCACGAATACCCACCTTTGGAGGCGGTGTGAGGATTACTGCGATTTAATGCACTCTTTCATTCACTGCGCAGAGATGCACTCGGCATTCGCACTGCTGCGATTCTCTAATGACTCGACTTTCACTGCAGGGAACACTTTAAATGACGCATTTCATTTCGCCCATCGACTTCGCGTCAGGCGATGCTTTCGGCCCCACTGGAATTCGAAATACTCCGTAGCCTTCGCCGCCCGCTTTGCGGTTTGCCGTCATAAAGATATCCATGAAGCAGTCGCCCGTGATACGGAGATTGAGCGATTGAAGCACTTCAAAGAGCGGATGAGTGCCGTTGGCAAGGCGCTCGAGAACCTTGAGTCGGCCAAGACCGCCGAAGTGATAGACGAACACCTTCTCGGGCGGTATGAATTGAACAGCACCGTTGATCGGTATGCCGCAGCGCTCTGCTTTTGACGCCTCTACGGAAAGTCCCCATTGATATGAAAAGCCGTTGCCAGCCTGATCGGGCGCATTGAACTTAAGCGAAGACTTTACAACCGAGAGCCAGTCGAGCCACTGCGGCAGAATTTCATAGATCCGCTCATCCTCGAGAAACTGCGACCCGTTGGCGTGCGGCAGGTAGTAACGCCCTTCAGCTGAAGTGACCTCCCAATCCTCGGGCTGGCTCTGCCGGATATCGAACCATTCCTCAAGGCGCTCGATTTCTGCCGCAATCGCCTGCGTGTGTTTGATGCGCTTTTCGAGTGCTTCCCTCGCCTCATGCAGGGATTGGCGCACTTCCTCGCCCGACAAATCGCGAAGCATGCCGCCCATTTCACGGACGGTATAGCCGCAGTTGCGCAGCCGCATGCATTCCAAAATGAGACTCGACTGCTCAAAGCCAAAGTGACGGTAGCCGTTGTCGTGGTGATCCGCACTGAGGAGACCGCATTTTTCATAATGCTTCAAAAAGTCGCGCCCTACCCCCATGTAGTGGGCGTAGTCCCCAATGCGATACCGTCTGACTGAAATAGGCTTTGATTTCTTTGGGATTTCAGACATGCTGCATAGTCTCCATCGGGAAAGCTGAACATTTAGCGGCCAAAAGTGCTCCGGCGTGCGAAGTTTACAGATCGAGCGCCCTATTGAGCAGCATGCCGCTGCATGTTCGTCAATATTTTAAGTAAATTCAAGAGATTCCTTGTTGTCCTCCGTCCGTCTTTGGACTGACGTGCGCCGTCATTCACGTTCGATTTCTCCGAACGATTCATCGATCACGTTCAGAAATTTACCCCTTGACCTGTGTACAACCCGCAGTCTCATCATGCGTGCATCCAACCGCTTTGGGCCGTGGAAGACCCGACGCGGTCCTGCGCCGAGCGCGCATTCCCTGCGAACACCTCCGATGGCCTTTCGAGGTCACGAATATTTGAAGCATCAAGGAAGATACATGTCGAATCTCTCTCGTCGTTCGTTCCTGAGAACGGGTCTTGCCGGCGGCGCGACGCTGGCCGTCTCGACCGTCTCCACGGCCGCCCTGGCCGCCAAACCCGCCAAGGGGCTTTATATCCCGGGCACTTATTCGGCCAAGGCAGCCGGCATCGGCGACATTGTCGTTACGATGACCTTTGACGAAAACCGCATCACGGATGTCGTTCTCAATGTTGCCCACGAGACCCCGTCCATCGGTCAGGCGGCTGCCGAAAGACTCAAGTCTTCGCTCATGGCGGCCCAATCCGCTCAGATTGATGTCGTTTCGGGCGCTTCCATCACGTCGAATGCCGTCATGAAGGCCGCCGGCAAGTGCATTGCGCAGGCCAAGGGTGAAATCCCCGTTGAAGTCGTCTCGAAGGACGCCGATGCCGATGCGGATTCGGGCGATTGGCTCGGAAAGGCGCCTGAGATTGCTGAAAATAGCATCACCGCGACCTATACCACCGATGTGCTCGTTGTCGGCTGCGGCACGGGCGGTCTCTTTGCCGTCTGTGCGGCTGCCGAAGAAGGCGCCAAGGTGATCGGCATCGATCGTTTCTCGACGGGCACCGGCGTGCGCGGCGACGTGGGCGGTCTCGACTCCCGCTATCAAAAGGTCTGGGGCACGAAGATCGATAAGTTTGATTTCGTGACGATGATGACCCAGTACGCGGCCGGCCACATCAATCAGGACCTCGTCAAGGTCTTCTGCGAGCAGTCGGGCGCCGTCGTTGACTGGTACGGCGACCGTCTCGCCGAACGCGGCGTCGAGCTCTGGCATGAATCAGGCGACAAGGACGACCATACCCGCTACGAACACTTTGCCATCGGCCACTCTCCTCGCTGGGCCGGCAAGACGACCGAAGACGGCAAGAAGCTTAACGGCAACATCGTGCTGGTTGATTACGCCAAGAAACTCGGCGCCCGCTTTGACTACAACACCCGCATGGTGAAGCTTGAAAAGCAGGCGGGCCGCGTGACGGGCTGCATCGCCGAAACGGGCGACGGCAAGTTTGTGCGCTACATCGCCAAAAAGGGCGTGGTCGTCGCCACCGGCGGCTATGCGCAGAACTACCAGATGCTTGAGGCCCTTCAGCCCTGGAATCTGCGCGTCATCGGCCGCAACGGCGGTCTGCCGGGCGCACGCGGCGACGGCATTCGTGCCTGCCTTTGGGCGGGTGCGGCGATGGATGAAACCCATTCGACGATGCTCTTTGACCGCTGCGCGCTGCGTATTGATCAGCCGACCGGCGCCGAAACCGCCAAGAAGGGCGATTCGGGGTTTTTCTGGATCGGCTCTCAGCCCTGGCTCAAGGTCAACGCTGACGGCAAGCGCTTCTTCAACGAATCGGGCACCTACGAAAACATTCTTCACGCTGACGAATATCAGAAAGGGCACTGCCACTACACGCTCTTTGACGCCAACTGGCCCGAACAGACCAAGCAGTTCAAGATGCACGGTTGCTCGCGCGTGCACCCCTTTGAAAACGGCGCCGACCCCAACATTCTCTGGAGCGTCTTCGCAGAAAAGATGCTCCCGGGTCTGATTGAAAAAGGCTTTGTAGTGAAGGCCGACACGATTGAAGAGCTCGCCCGCAAGCTCGGTCTCCCTGAAAAGACGCTCAAAGCCACGGTCGAGCGCTACAACACGCTCGCCCAAAACGGCAAGGACGAAGACTACGGCAAAGAACCGCACCGTCTGGCTGCGCTTACGAAGGCACCCTTCTACGGCGCCAAAAACACGGGCTACATCCTCTGCACGATGGACGGCATCCGCATTGACACGACGATGAACGCGATCGATACGGACGGCAATCCCATTCCGGGTCTCTACGTCATCGGCAACGATTCGGGCGGCTTCTTCGCCAACACCTACCCGAACCTTGCCACCGGCGTGGCCTGCGGCCGCACGGTCACCTTCGGCCGGCTCGTCGGCAAGCACCTCGCCAAGGCGTAACGCATGCCGCATTGAGGTCTAAGTCTGCATAAGACTCGGCTCCCAGCACTCGTTCGAGCGTGACTTCGCGCCGTTCGAACGGGTGTTTTTTTGTGTTCTTTCCTCATCTTTTCAACAACAAACCGCAGCCCCCCGAAAGCTTCATGGCGTCATGAGGCCGGGGGTCTCCAGAAAAAAGGAATAGGCTCATGAAGAAGCAAACCCTCCTCGCCGCTTCGCTCCTCAGCGCAGCTGCCTTCTCTGCCGCCGCTTCAGACATTCAGGTATACGGCGTTCTTGACTACGGCTTGACCTGGCAGGACCGCACCAACTCGGACGGCTCGGATTCGGCAGCGCTCCAGATGACATCCGGACAGTACATCGGTTCGCGCTTTGGCATCAAAGGCACCGAAACCCTCGCCAATGGTCTTAAGGTCGGCTTCGTGCTTGAAAACGGTTTTGGCGCCGACACGGGCTCTTTGGGGCAGAACGGCCGGCTCTTCGGCCGTGATGCCCGGCTCTTTCTTGACGGGAGCTTCGGGTACCTGTCATTTGGCCGTATGGGCTCCATGGTGGGCGGCAACGGCCCCTACGCCCGCTTCGGTCACGTCGTGAGTCCGTTCTCCTGCGGCTGGGGCGATATCGGCGGCCATCTGCAGGTCGTTTCGCTCGGCTATGAATTTATTGACAATGCTGTCGCCTACACGACGCCGAAATGGGCTGGCTTTGATGCCACGGTGCAGTACTCCTTCGGTTCCGACACGAAAAGCTACGGCGATAACGGCGTCGAAGGGAAGTCGAGCGTTGAGCGTATGCTGAGCGCTGCCGTGCGTTATCAAAATGAAGCCCTGATGGTCGCAGCCGGCATTGAAAGCATCAACCATGCCCAGCCCGCAGCCGATGAAGCTCAGCTTGACGACGCGTTCTCCTATAACCTCGGCGCGAACTACAACGCCGGCTGGGCAAAATTCTTTGTCTACGGACAGATTTTCGAAAACTACGCGAATGCCGCGAAGACGACGACCTTCCATCAGGATTCGGGCGTTGACGGTTTCGGCGTCAACATCGGCGCAGATGTGCCGCTCTTTGGCGGTACGTTCAAAGCCTCTTTCGGGTACGGTGATTTCGAAGCGAGCCGCGACAGCGCTCTCTCGATGAAAACCTGTCAGACTGCCGTCGGCTATACGTATTCGCTCAGCCGCCGCACGACGCTTTATACGGCTGCCGGCTGGATCCATTCGAACAATTCGAGCGCCTATGAGGCCCAGAAGCCCGCTGCTGCCGAGGATATTTATCAGTTCACTGCGGGCATCGTGCACAAGTTCTGATGGATAAGCCTTCAAGGCTTCATTTCCGAGCATTGATCTCTTGAAAGCGGTCTGCCCTTGCGGTTAAGACCGCTTTCTTTTTCGAACGGCGTTTTTCTGAAGCGCTTCCTTCTTTTCCATGCGCCCTGACCGAACAGCGCAGCTTCTCTATGCCGCAGGACTTGAAAATCAAGAAGCCGTCCCCATATAGCCCCTATTGAACGGGCTTTCAGCGCTCTGCGTGAGGACGTGAAGGACGTAAGGAGCCCGCCCAAAAGCATTTTTCGGAGATACAAGAAGAAAATGGCTGCAGAAGTTCATGCTTTTCAAACCAAGGTGAGCAAGCTCCTTAAGCTCCTCGCCAACTCGCTCTACTCCAACAAAGAGGTGTTTCTGCGCGAGCTTGTCTCGAACGCGTCTGACGCCATCGATAAGCTGCGGTTTGAATCCATTTCGCACCCTGAACTCCTTCAGGGCGATCCTGCTTTTGCCGTCCGAATCCGTGCTGACAAAGAGGCCGGCACGCTCACCATTTCCGACAACGGCATCGGCATGACGCTCGAACAGGCCAACCAGCACCTCGGCACGATTGCGCAGTCCGGCACGGAAGACTTTCTCGAGCACCTTTCCGCTGATCAGGCCAAGGATGCGCAGCAGATCGGACAGTTCGGCGTGGGCTTTTACTCGGCCTTTATCGTGGCCGACAAAGTAACGGTCGTGTCTCGTGCTGCCGGTGCGGCCGAAAACGAAGCGGTGAAGTGGGAATCCGACGGTTCGGGCACCTTCACGAGCGAACTCACAACCCGTGCTGAACGCGGCACCGACGTCATTCTTCACATGAAGAAGGACGAAGAGACATTCCTCGCGCCTTGGACGCTCCGCGAAACGATCACGAAGTACTCTGACCATATTTCGGTCCCCGTCTACCTCTTTGAGACGAAGCCCGCTGAAAAAGAAGGCGAACCCGAAACTACGGAATGGGTTCAGGTGAACGACGCCAAGGCGCTTTGGACGCTCCCGCCCAAAGATGTGACCGATGATCAGTACAAGGAATTCTATAAGCACCTCACGCACGACTGGCAGGATCCGCTCTGCTGGGCGCACAACCGCGTGGAGGGCGATCTGGAATACACGTCGCTCCTCTTCTGCCCGTCAACGGCGCCCTATGATCTATATAACCGCGATGTGCAAAAGGGACTGAAACTCTTCGTCGAACGCGTCTTCATCATGGACCGCGCTGAGGCGTTCCTCCCCAATTACCTGCGTTTCGTCAAGGGCCTCGTTGATACGAACGATCTGCCGCTCAACGTTTCACGCGAGCTGCTTCAGGAAAGCCGCACGGCTGCCAAACTGAAGAAAGCACTGACCAAGCGTTGCCTCTCGATGTTTGAAAAACTCGAGGGGGAAAAAGAGACCGCGTTCTGGACGCAGTTCGGACGCGTGTTGAAGGAAGGCGTCGTTGAAGATCCGGACAACCGCGAAGCTGTGCTTAAGCTCCTGCGCTTTGCGTCAACTGCGTCGGAGGGGAGCGAAAACGTCACGCTCAAACAGTACCTTGAGCGCATGCCTGAAGGTCAGAAAGCGATCTACTACCTGATCGCGGGCAGCCGCGAAGCGGCGATGGGCTCGCCCTATCTTGAGGGGCTCAAGAAAAAGAACGTTGAGGTGCTCCTCCTTTGGGACCGCATCGATGAGTGGATGATGGGTTCCCTCACCGAATTCGAAGGAAAGAAATTCATCTCCGCGACGGCCGCTGACCTCGAGCTCGGCGACATCAAAGCGAAGGACGGCGAACCTGAACAGGCCGTTGAAACCTCGAAAGCGGACGAAGACGCTGCGGTAGCGCGCTTTAAGGCCGCGCTCGGCGACCGTGTTGCCGACGTGAAGGCCTCTGCCCGCCTGGTGGATTCGGCCACCTGCGTGGTGGGCGCTCACGATCAGATGCTTACGCAGCAGATGCGCCGCATGCTCGAAGCCGCGGGTCAGACGGTGCCGGAAGAAAAGTACACGCTCGAAGTCAACGTGGAAAATCCGCTGGTGCAGAAGGCCCTCAAGGAAACGGATCCGGCGAAATTCAGCGAATGGGCTGCGGTGCTGCTCGACCAGGCGCTCCTCGCTGAAGAAGGGTCGCTCAAAGACCCGTCAGGGTTCCTCAAGCGCCTGAACGCTTTGCTGCTGAGCTGACCGCCGGCACAGTTCGATAAGAGAATCGGCACGGATTAGGGTTTCACTCTCATTCGTGCTTACTCAAACAAACCTCCGCAGACGCCTTTCTGCGGAGGTTTTCGCGCTTTAGGACGTGAGCTCTGCGCATTGCGGCCGCTGGATAGGGCGGCCTCAGTCTTTCTGCCGATGCTGCTGTGTGACCTGCGTCAATCGGTCCTCCTCCGCCGGAATGAGGCAAAAGCGCGCAGAAACGCCGATAATGATGCGCTTAAGTTTGGGATGCTGAAAGCTTGGGGGCACGGTGCTTGACCCAAGCCGCTTCAGCATTTGCTGTCACTCACCGCTAGTTTCTTCGAGGCGCCTGCGGGCGCTCACTGTCGTCATCATGGATCCGAGTTTTTATAAGGTCGTTGCCTTTATCTCCTTCATTACGCTCGGTTGGTGTCTGCGAAAATTCAACGTCTTAAAGCCCGAGGCTTTTCAGGCAATCAGCGGCTTGGTGATGTTTGTGACGCTGCCCTGCACAACCATTACGGGACTTAACGGCACAACCATCGGTGGCGAAATGGCCTTGATTGCGCTCCTTGGTTTTCTCGCCAACATCGCCTTTCTCATCGTGGCCTTTCTTTGGACGATGCGTGCTGCGGACAAAGATGAACGGGATTTTCGCCGGCTCAATACCTGCGGCCTCTCGATCGGACCTTTTGCAGTGCCCTATGTTCAGGCGTTTCTCCCGACGAGCGGACTGGTGACGACCTTAATGGCCGACGTCGGCAACGCGGTGATGGCCGCGGGCGGCACGTACGCGCTCATTGAAAGCATGCGTTCGAAAACGTCCTGGCTTTCAATGGCGAAGCGCATTTGCTACAACCTCCTCCACTCCGGACCGATCGTCGCTTTCCTCTTTATGGTGGTGCTTTGCCTCTTGGAGATCAAACTGCCCGAAGTGGTCACCACCGTCACTGGGTTCGGCGCCGCTGCCAACACGTTCCTCTGCATGATCATGATCGGCGAATCGATCAATTTGTCGGTGACATTCAAGGATCTTCTTTACATTCTGAAGATCCTCGCCGTGCGTCTGGTGATTCAGGTGGGGCTCGCACTCTTCTTCTGGTACTGCCTGCCTTGGGATTACGACGTTCGCCGGGCCTTGGTGCTGGTGGCCTTTGCGCCGGTTCCGGCTATGAACCTGATTTACACCGCAGCCCTCGAGGGAGATCTCGGCAAAGCGGCCAATTTGAATTCGCTCTCCGTTGCGATGGCAATCATCTGCATGTCGACAGCGATTTACCTGATGTAATCCGATCAGAAGCTTCCTGATTCCCCAAAAAACTGGGGCGGCTCGAAGGCATCCTTCGGGGCGCCCCAATTTCATTTTGAGTCCCTGCAGTTGTCCTAATGGCGCTTGATTTAGCCGGCAGCACCCGCTCTAGGATGAAGTTCAAACGTTCGAGCGCCTAATTGATCGATCTCATTTTGATGCGCAATGACAAAAAAGTGCGTATCCGGGAGTTCACTTTGAAGCACCCGCAAAAGTGCCTCTGCAGAGCGTGAGTCGAGCTGACCGGTCGGTTCGTCGAGAAAAACCATTTTGGGCCGGCACAAAAGCACCCGCGCAGCGGACACTCTTTGTGTTTCTCTGCCGGAAAGCGGATATTTGTTATGTTAGTTACTCGCCTCTTGCAGTCCATCCATTATTAGTAGAAGCCGATTTGCGGCTTCTTGCGGCCCTCCTCCTTCATCTCAACTTCGCCCTCGAGCCGAGTCACGAAATCGGCCGTGTTCTTCAAAGGATTAAACCGCCCGCCGCGGCGAACCGCGGCGAAATCGCCCGGGGTCAGTCCGTCGAGCCGCTCAAGACGGGCAAGATCCGCGGCACTGAGCTCACCGAGAGCAAGCTTTCCCGCGCAGCATTTCGCAAATTCAACTGTCTGCTTCGTCGTCATGGGACGGAATTCGGCCTTCAGATCAAAGCGGCGCAGCGAAGCACGATCGATCTCTTTGAAGAGATTCGTCGTGACGCAGAAGATGCCGGGGAAACTTTCCATTTGGGTGAGGAGCTCATTGACCTGAGACACTTCCCAGGAAGCCCGAGCGTTCGCTCGATCCTGAAGGAACGAGTCGGCTTCGTCAATGAGGAGCACCGCCCCCTGCTGGCGAGCACTGTGAAAGGCGCCGGCAATGAGCTTTTCCGTCATGCCGACAAAAGGCGACAAGAGGTCGCTCGCGCGCTTAATCACGAGCGGCATATCCAGACGGGCTGCCAGCCACCGCACATACTCGGACTTGCCGGTCCCCGGTGCGCCATAGAGGCAGAGCCGCCCCGAACGGGTGCGTTTAAGTCCCTCTGCGATGGCGTCAAGATCAGCGTCGGTATTGACAAACGCAGTGCTGTACATGTCTGACACATTGTTTAAGGCTGCGGGGAGCTCTTTGCCGAACTGCGCCATGAGGGTAGCGTTAATGAGTTTTTCAGCGGTTTCATCCGCATCCACCTCGCCCGACAAAGTCTTCACTACGCCGGCCGTTCTGGCGGCAACGCCGGGTGAAAGTTCTTCGCAGGCCGCGCACCGGTCAATGAAGTGTTCTGATACAGCGCCGTCAAACGCCTTGCGGCAGATGCGCCGACGCACGCTTTCGGGCGGAATCGGAATTTCGAGCACCACATCGAATCGGCGCATCAGAGCGGGATCCATGGACTGAGTGGAGTTGCACGCCCAAATCGTAGGCACCGGCGCCGTCTCAAGCGTCTTATTAAGCTCAGCTTTATTGGTGCGGGCCGTCGCAGCCATGCCGAAGATGGAAATCAGTCCTTCATTGAAAACGTCATCAGCCTCATCGAGCAGAAGCATCGTCTGAGACGTGTTGGCAAAGAGTCGTTCGCCGCAGTGCCACCGCGTCAGGCGATTGCTTTTGTCGCTGCGAAATCCGCTCTCTGACCCGCTTTTGGGACTCACTTCAAAGAGCGCCGATCCCGTTTCTTTGGCCAGCAGGCGAGCGAGCTCAGTTTTGCCCGTTCCCGGGGGACCGTAAAAGAGCACGTTAACGCCCTGCCGATGCTCTGCCAAAGCTTTTTTAAGGTAGGGCAGCAGGTAGGATTCAATTTCCGGCTGGTGGGTGAAGTCCTTAAGCGTCAAGATGGTCTGAGGCGCCGCGATGACGGCATGGGCAAACATCTCCTCGAGCGTCTGCGGAATCGTAAAGATGGTGTCGAGCAAATCCCCGTCATCGAGAAAGTTAATCTGATCTTCAAAATCCGGGGTCCTGCTGTTAATGCCGCTGATCAGTCCGGTATTCCACAATGTTTTCGATTTTGAAAAAACAGTTTTGCTGACTTTGCGGCCGAATGCGGCCGAAAGCACTTCAACCACCAAGTCAAGTCCGCGGCGCTCATAGTCATAGGCATTGCAAATAGAGCGCAGTCCGGCAAAATGTCTTACGACCGCCAGAAAGGCCAGCGTTTCAAGCTCATCACGGGTCAGATCAAAAGCTTCGGCAATGAGACGGATGTTCCGGCCGAAAGTGGAAGGCAGCCCGGCAACCATGTCCTCCGCAGACGCCTCCGCCGTTGAGATATCGCCATTGCCGAAGACCAATTTTCGGCAGAATTCAAGCGCCCGGGGCACCGTGCGTTTAAAACCCAGCTGCTTCAAGCGCTGCGGGATATCTTTTCCGAGCGAACCAAAATCGTCATCCTCCCAGACGCATGTCACCGCTTCCCCGGCGACTTCATAATCGGCAAAGCGCTTATCGAGATCCTTTTCCGCCGCGGCGATGGCCCGGGCCGTGAGCGGACGCAGCTTGAGGTTGTCTTCGCCGTCGTCGTCATCGTCATCTACGCTGAAAGTTTCACTGTCGATGGTTCGGGCTTTGGTGAGTTCCGCCAGCCATTGAAGTTCGATATTGAGAAGCCCCTCGATACGCGTGCCGCTAATCGTCCGCATTCCATCGGCATCGAGCCGCATCCATGCTTTGGTGCAGGCCATGAGGCGCACGACCCAACGCTCAATGGTGACCGAATCAGCCAATTTGACATTGCCGTCGGTAACGTACTCAAAGCGCTTGTCATTGCTGCCCAGATAAATATGGGTACACGTTCTTCTGCGTTTGCGCATTGTTTTTTCCTTCCGGATGTCGGGTGAGACGGCTGCTCAGAGCGCCTCTCCTCACCTCGCGTTTTGATTTATTTCCTTCTGACAAGATCATTATCAGCACACCTGCGTCGACCTTAGACGCATAAAAACAATCGAAGCATGAAGGCCAATGCGGCCGATTCAAAGCGCTGAGCGGCCCCAAGCACAAGCGCCTGGTTTAAAATTGCACTCTTTGCTTCGGATTCAGCAACCGGGCAGTGCGTTGAAACGCCGATTGCGCCTGAGCAAAAAAGTAAATACAAAACCAAGGCATAGGACGACGCGCATGGCGACCTTCACGAGCGGCATCAGTTGGGAAACGGATGAGTGGTTCCGCACGTTTTCGGAATCCTTTCCCCAATACACCCAGCCGGGCATCTGGATAGCAGCTGAGGAGCGCCTTGCCTCGCTTCGGGGAGCTAAGCTCGAATGGGATGCCACTACCCGAACAGTGCGCCTGAAGCTTAAAAATTCACGCGGGCAGCCTTACACGCTCGCCATGCATTTCTATCCGGGTGCCGTGCATGCTGCCGCCCCGATCGTTGAAGCCGCGGCCAAGATTCCGGGCCTTCTGGAGTGCCTTCGGGCGGGCGACCTGCCTGCGCCGCTGCTTGAAGCCATTAATGCTTCAGGGCTCGACATTTTTATGCGCCGCCCCGGCTCAATTCAGTTCGATCCCGGCATGATGTCGAGCGAATGCGCGCTCCTGATTGCCGCTTTCATGCATGATTTGGAGCTCGACCCGGGGCGCTGGTTCAAATTTATCGGCATCGACTTTCAAAAGACCGCCGATGAGGCGCTTTCAGCTGCCGGAGACAACCATGCGGCTCCTCAGTCTCCTGATGGTCCCGCTGCTGAAACGCTCTCCGAAGCCCAAGCGAACGCAGCTTCGGCCGCCAATGCTCAAGAGCCGCTTTTTGCTGCGGGCGAAGCGCTCACAGGCACCTTCCCCTTTGCCGATCTTGAGGACGATGCGCTTCGGCTGAGCGCAGATATTGCGCCAGCTGATATTGCGGACCTCGGCGCAGAGGCCAATCTCACGCGTCTGCGGCTTTGGCAGGCTCCGGGCGTCCCGATGCTCTCGCCTACGATCGTTTCCGCACTGCCGTCCTCTGGGCTCTCTGCTGTTCAGGCTAAGCGTTCCTGGTGCGCTTTCGGCGACATTGAGGCGCGAACCTTCATGCAGAACCTCCTCTCGGCAGCATCGCTTACTGCGGACGAAGCCCTGAAGATGCTCGCCCGCCGTGAGGCTCGCCAGGAGCGGCTCGGCACCGCTTCTCCCAACAGCAAATGGACTCGGTTTCTGCTCAGCACCATCGAGAAGGAGCCGTCTGCAGAACTTCCCCCAATGAAGCTCCTCTCCGGGCACCACCCCTGGGACCGCATTGTGTTTGCCCTGCAGACAGAAGACCAGTCGATCCATTGGGCCGAGGAAAGCGGCGACATGATCATGGCGCTTCTGATCCCAACCCGCCGGGATCTGGCGGGGGCGGATGCTTCGTTTGTTGTCTGGCGCGCGCTCGCTGAAGCAGCCGCGCAGATTTTGGCGGCGCGCGCTGTGCTGCCGCTCCCTGCCCCGGCGCACTACGAATCCGACGCTGCGGATCAGTCCGCCGACGGCATGTGTGTCTATTGGCATCCGGCATTGAATGCGCCGGGCGTAAAGAACCTCCTCTCGCAGGTGAGTGCTTTAATCGGACCGCTCCTCCCCCTGCAGCCGCTCGCGCCGCAGTGCCGAGCCTTTGCCGGCTTGAGCACTCATCCTGACGCGCCCTATTCGGGCGTTTATCTTGCGCTCACGCTCCTCATTACTTCGCTCATGCGGCATACGTCCAAGCGAAACCGGGAGATAGCGCGTCACCTCGTCGGGCGCCGCGTGCGCAGTACGCTAACCGGCGAAGGGTTTGCCCCCAATGCCGCATCGCTGCCGGACCTGAAAAACGTTTTGGCGGGCTTTTTCGCACTCCCCATCGCCGGCGCGGCGCTTCCGGCCAAGCTGCTCTTGACGGGCGTACTCGAAAACGGCGCCCTGAAGCTCACGCTCAGTCTTCCCCCGCGGCAAGGCCCGCGCAAGGGTGAACCGCTCACGCTCGCTGACTGGGATGACCCCGAAGGGAATACGGCCGGCCCCAACAGCATCGTGCGCGAAGCCCTGCAGCTCCTGGCGGCGGATTATCCGCTTTTTGCCGAATTCGGTCCGAATTTCGATCAGCCGAGCCAAATTGAGCGCAGCCGCTGGGAATACTTCCTCTTTACAGAGCTCCCGGAGCTTTCTGCCTGCGGTGTCGACGCAGTGCTTCCCGAGAGCATGCGGCGGATTGAAAAACCCGAAATCGTCCTCACGGCGGCGCCCGGCAATGCCAGAATGCAAAAGCGTCTGGCCACTCAGGGCATGCTTAATGCCGCTGCGCTCGCTGACTTCCGCTGGGAAATCGCGGTGGGCGACGAACGCATGACGCTCGCTGAGCTTCGCGCACGCATCAATCAGGAAGGCGAGCTCCTCTCCTCCGGGAGCGCGCTCTTTCACCTCACCAAGGAAGATCTGGACCGCTTGGTGGCCGAATGGGCCGAAGCTCAGAAGAAGGAACTTTCCAACTGGGACAAGCTCCGCGCCCTGCTTTCAGGGTCCTCCAACGGCCGACGGGTAGAAGCCGCCGAGGCGCTCCTTGAGCGCATTCGCGAATCGGCGGCCGTCAAGGAACTGCCGCCCCCAGTAGAACTCAATGCGGTTCTTCGCCCCTATCAGATCCGCGGCTTCTCGTGGCTCGTTCAGAATGCCATGCTTGGCCTCGGATCCCTTTTAGCCGACGACATGGGTCTAGGCAAAACCGTGCAGGTCATCGCCTGCGTTGCAGAACTTAAAGCCCGCGGAGAACTCGACCGCGGCAAAGTTCTGATCGCTGCGCCCGCGTCTCTCCTCGTCAACTGGGAGCGTGAGATTGAACGCTTTGCGCCCGGCATCACGGCGCTGATCTATCACGGCAAGGACCGCACGATCTTTGCGCTCGACCACAGTCGTCCGGACGTCATCATCACGTCTTACGGCATTTTGAAGCGCGAACTCCCGCAGCTCTCGCAGATGCAGTTCCGTCTCTTGGTGCTCGACGAAGCCCAGGCGGTGAAGAATGCCAAAACCGGCCAGGCAAAAGCCGCACAGGAATTTCCTGCTGATTCCGTCATCGCGCTTACGGGCACGCCGGTTGAAAACCGGCTCGCAGAGTACTGGTCCATCTTTTCTATTGTGGAACCCGGCCTCTTGGGGTCGCCCGCGCAGTTCCGACGTGATTTTGTCATGCCGATTGAAGAGCACCGCGACCGCGCAGCGATTGACCGGTTCCGCCGCATTACGTCGCCCTTTCTCCTCCGCCGCGTGAAGACGGATCCGGGCATTCTGGATGAACTCCCAGAAAAGAATGTGGTCGACTACTTCACGACGCTCACGCCCAAGCAGGTGGCGCTCTATGAAGAATGTCTCAAGGCCAATCTGGAGTCGCTCGAAACGCTTGACCGCGAATCCCGCGAGCAGGAAGCCGCGGGCGACAGGCTCCATGCGGCGCAGGCGCGGCTCTCACGCCGCGGACAGATTCTGCGCATGATTCTTAACCTTAAGCAGATCTCCAATTCGCCCTCGCAGTTCCAAAAGGAATTTGTCGATAAACCCGACTCCGGCAAGGCTGAAGCGCTCCTCGAACTCCTACGGCGCTGCCGCCAGTCCGGGCGCAAGGCGCTCGTCTTTACGCAGTTCCGCGAAATGGGCGAACGACTGGTTCGATGGATTGAAGATGCTACGGGCCGCAAGCCCGAATTTCTCCATGGCGGTGTGCCTGCGGCCAAGCGAATGGAAATGGTAGATGCCTTCCAGAACAACCCGGACTCGGAAGTCTTCATTTTGTCGCTCAAGGCGGGCGGCACGGGTCTGAACCTCACAGCCGCCTCGGCCGTCATTCACTATGACCTTTGGTGGAATCCGGCTGTAGAAGATCAGGCCTCGGACCGAGCATGGCGAATCGGTCAGCGACGGGATGTGGTGGTCTATCGCTTCATCACAGCCGGCACCTTTGAAGAAAAGGTGAACGAAATGCTCAAGAAAAAGCGTGAGCTTGCGGATCTTGCCGTCGGTGTCGGCGAATCCTGGATCGGCGACCTGACAGACGACGAAATTAAGTCCATCTTTTCGCTTTCTTCGTCCGGCATTTAACGCTCGAACCTGAACCATCGAATTGGAACCCGAGAGCCATGGACAAGAGCATCGCCCTTTATCTCTTCGTTTCTTTCGTTGCCTGCGTCACGCCGGGATCCGGCGTGCTCTATACGATTGCAAGCGGATTCCGCGGCGGCATGAAATGCGTTTTGGCGTCTCCGCTCGGCACGTGTTTGGGGTGTTCATTAATGTCAGCGCTTTCCGCTACGGGGCTTGGCGCCCTGATAGCCAATTCCCCGGCGGCTTACAGCGTGCTTCAGGTGGTCTCCGCACTGGTATTGGTGTGGTTCGGCTTTCAGAGCTGGCGCACGGGCGCGCTTGACCTCTCCGATGCCAGCAATTCCGCCGCGCGTGAGGGACTGCGCTCCGGCCAGGAGCGCTTCACATTCCGGAAGATTTTTTGGGGCGCCGTCGTTCTCCAGGCCTCCAACATCATGCTGATTGTGTTCCTGCTCTCACTGATGCCGCCCTTTATCCGCACGGATCAGGCGTACCTTCCGCAGGCGGTCATGCTTTCGGCGCTTTTTGTGCTCGTCTGCTTCGTCGTGCATTTGGGCTACAGCTGGATCGCCGCTGCCGGCGCCAAGCGGCTCGCCGGCCCCAAGTTCTCTTTCTGGCTCAACCGCATCAGCGCCGTTCTTTTCTGGCTGCTTGCGGTGAGCGTTATCTGGAACGCCTTTTTCAAGAGCTGATAATTTGCGTCAGCAGCGTGCGGTTTGCCTCAGATCCATGCCTCGGAGCATTACTGTCCGCCTCACTGACGGCGCGATTGGGCTGGCTATCTCCCGCATCCGTTTGGTGTTCGCACAATCAGAAAAGTACTGACTTCCTGAAACGCCGGCAGAGAGCGGCATCGGAATACGAAAATTCCTGCGTTTTGATCGCCAAAATAACTAAGCTGAAATATCTATTTTTAGCTTTTTTTGCATTTTCATAAAAGAAACAAGATCTAACGTCATTGACTTTAAACGCAGGGCTCTTTTAGGCTTTGTAAACCATCTGTTCGACCCCCAAGCGGCAGCAGGCACATCGAAGTCCGATCTTTAAGAGGATCCTTTCCCATTGCTTTGATGTCTGCTCTGCCGTCCAAAAGACCCCATAAAAATGCTGCTTTCTTTGCGGCTCAGCCGGAGTATTTAATGAAGCGAAACCGAGTCGGCATTGCCCTTTCCGCTGTAGGCATTCATGCGTCCATCGGCAGCGTCTATGCCTGGAGCGTACTGACGAAGCCTGTGATGGCAGAGATGGGCATCTCGCTCTCGAGCACGACCTGGGCGTTTTCCATCGCCATTTTGTTTCTCGGGCTGTCTGCGGCGTTCCTCGGCAAGTTCGTTGAACGCATCGGCCCTCGTGCTTCGGGCCTCCTTTCCATGCTCTTTTTCTGTTCCGGTCTGATCGGCACTGCGCTGGCCGTTTCGATGAAGAGCGTCGCGCTCCTCTATTTCTTTTACGGTGCTATCGGCGGCATTGGGCTCGGCATCGGCTATATCACGCCGGTTTCAACTTTAGTCAAATGGTTTCCCGCTCGCCGCGGATTTGCCACCGGATTGGCCATTATGGGGTTCGGCTTTGCTTCGCTCATCGGCGGACCGCTGATGCAAAAGCTCACGGCCCTCTATGGTCTATCAGCGAACTTTCTCATCATGGGAGGGGCGTACGCGGTTGTCATGACGCTCTCCTCCCTTTATTTAATGCCTCCGAAAGCTGGTGAAACGGTTGATCTCACCAAGCTTTCCGACGATGCATCGGAAAAACTGAAGAAAGCCGCTGCCGCCCAAACCGGCAGACAGTACACGCGCCGCGAAGCCGTCCAGACCTGGGAATTTTGGTCGCTTTGGTGGCTTTTCTTCACCAACATCACCTGCGGCATCGGACTCCTCGCTGTTGCCTCTCCGATGGCTCAGGAAGCCGTCGGCATGAATGCTGCCGGTGCTGCCGCGCTCGTGGGCGCCATCGGCATCGTCAATGGTCTTGGGCGGCTCGCCTGGTCAACGCTTTCCGATTGGATGGGACGTGCAGCGACATACGTGCTTTTCTTTGTGATCGAAACGGCAGCCTTCTTTGCGCTCGCCCAAACCCCGTCAGAAGCCCTTTTTTATATCCTCGTTCTCACGATCATCAGCTGCTACGGCGGCGGATTTTCCTGCATGCCGGCCTTCCTTTCGGATTTGTTCGGTGTTCGTCAGCTCTCCTCTATTCACGGCATCATGCTGACGGCTTGGGCCTTGGCCGGCATTGCCGGGCCGATGCTTTTATCCGTCATTAAGGAAACGACCGGGAGCTACCACCAAACGATGCTGGTTTTTGCCGGTTTGATGTCGGCTGCCCTCGTTCTTTCCGTCATCTTGAAAGTGAAGAGCACCAAACACTGAGGAACGGGCTATTGGCCAAACGCGCTCTTTTTATTCGAATGGTCGTTTTGATGCAGAAATATTCTTGAGCAGAAATGCATTCTGCACCCCAAATGAAGCCGTCAATCCCAGCTTGATTCAATAGTGATGAGCTGAATAGACGGCTTCAGCGGTACCGCAGGCGTCAGCCTTGTCAAGTACGGGCGGAAATGATTTCGGCCATCGTCAGACTGACCAAAAATCGGCTCCTTCAATCCGCAGGGGCCGCAGCAAAAGTTCTCCAGAAGCTTCCCCAAAAGTCGAGAAAGGCCGAGAAAGACCGGCTCGTCGTCCTTGCGGCCGTCTTTGACCGCTTGATGCATCAATGCTTTTTGGAGAGACCGTTCGTGCGCTTAAAAGCGACGGCATTCTTATGGCTTTCCGCCCAACCGCAAATCGTTTTGTCCGCGCAATGGCCCGCTTCGCCCGGAGCTGGGGCTTACTGGTTAATGCCGCCCTCCTCCTGCGCCCTGGAACTAAACACCGATCCCTGCAGACCTTTTTTGGCGACATAGGCTTCTACCCACCGCTTCACGCTCGTCTGTGATGCCCCGGTCATTTCAGACACTTCTTTGAGGGTATGGCCGGTCAGACGCAAACGGACAGCCTTCTCTTTGATGTAGCGGTTATAGCGAAAGAGCGACGGCGATATTTCCGTTTTGAAAGTGCCCTTCTTCCAAGCGTTTGACCAGTCTTTGACGGTATTGGCCGGAATATTGAGCATCCTCGCTGCCCGCACGTAGCCAGACCCGGCTTCAAAAAGCTTAACCGCGCTTCCGCGGAGCTGGGCTGGGTTGCAGTACTTCGGACACAGCCGGTTGCGCACGGACGTTTCGGGCGGAGATGAAGGAGCTGAGAACGGCATTTGAACCTCGCAATCCGAAATCAAGGTAAAAAAAGCCCGTCCCCCGCACAAGCGGCAGACGGGTGCGAGATAGGAGGCGGGATCGAACTGCCGGGCAGTCCTTCTCGCTTCAGTTCATTGGTTGTTCACCCGCCTCCGCCGACCCTTGGAGTACGGCTGACGGAGGCTTGGAGCTCACGACTGAGGAATAAGTTCCTCAATTCGATGCGCGTTCTTTAGAACGTGTAGCGAGCGTTGGCGTTGAACGAGTTGTTCAGACGATCGTCGGAACCGGCGGTGAGGCCGTAGTTGAGACCAAACGTCCAGGCGCCGTTCTGAG
>ERZ780208.276-NODE-276-length-57459-cov-8.079176_pt1 | contig 57459 bp, 43 predicted proteins | sample MGYA00511167_ERZ780208 | MGnify/ENA primary metagenome ERZ780208 (study PRJEB29588, sample SAMEA2159202) | human gut metagenome | biome: human gut; feature: human-associated habitat; material: faeces | place: Denmark | collected 2008/2010 ...
ATACTCGCGCCCCAAAAGTAGAGACGCAAAATCTTGCGTCTCCCGTCCTACCCATGCCAATATATAATCACAATATCATCCCCTCCGTCATCGCAATTCTCCCTCGTGAGACGCAAAATATTGCGTCTCTACTGGCTCGCGCGGTCGGAATAGGGCGGATGTACCACCTTTTATATGATTATATATTATTCTTTTTGAAATAAAAATAATGAATTCTGGTGCGGATTTCAGATTCTTTTCAGAATCGTGTAATAATTTTGCGGCATAACAGAATAATAATAACGTAAAAATAAAAACTTATGCGTATGAAAGGAAGATTCACTATTCTGACACTCATGATGGCGATGTTCATCATGTTATCGTGTGACAACAATGATTCTTTTGACGACGGACGTCTGAGCGAGAGTCAGGTGCCCAAGGCTGTGTTGGCTGAGTTTGAGCAGAAATATCCGGACGCCACGAACGTCACGTGGGCTAAGAAATACAACTCGTATGCCGTTGCCAGCTTCACCACAAACGGACAGAAAGCCGCTGCCAAAGACCATACGGCATGGTTTGAATGGGGCACGGGAAAGTGGAACATGACCGAGATAGAGATGCCTTACGCCATGATTCCCGATGCTGTGAAGTCCGCTTTCGAGGCAAGCGACTATTCCAAGTCACCGTGGATGACCGACGACGAGGTGGACTATCTGCAAAGACCGGGAAACGCCGAGGCTCTCTATGTGATACAGGTGGAGAAAAAGGAGTCGGGCGTCGAGACCGAGATGGATCTCTACTACACCGCCGACGGCATACTCGTGAAGGAAATTGCCGACGTGGAGAAGGACAACGACTATCACGACTACCTGCCGCAGACACCGTCTGACGCCATCAGCGCATGGCTCACACAAAACTATCCGGGAGCCCGCATGGTGGATATGGAGCGCGAGCACAACTCCACAGAGATAGAGTTCGTGCACGGAGGACTGAAGTATGAGGCGGTGTTCGACTCGTCAGGACAGTGGGTATACACCAAGACCGACTTAGGACGAAACTACGCCAGACTCGTTCCTGAGGTGGTGCTCAGTGCTCTCACCGGCAAGTACAGCACCGGAGAGTGGCGCGTGGACGATGCCGAGGAGTTCCTGTCTGCCACAAACCACTACTACTGTTTTGAGCTTGAACGCATACGGAGCGCGTGGGATGACGAGACCGACGTGTACATCAGTGCCGACGGAACGTTCATCGACCGTCCGCAGAATCCTGACATCTCCGGCGGAGAGGGCGGTAAGGTGCCCGTTGCCGAAGACCTCCTGACATTCATCGAACAGAAATACAACGGTGCGGTAGTGATAGGAAAGGAGTATGACGACGGTCTGCTGGAGATAAAGATAAAGCACGACGGACTGATAAAGGAGGTGAAGTTCAACGGCAGAAGCGAATGGGTGGAGACCGAGTACGACCTTTACAGCTACGACGCCCTGCCGCAGGCTGTGCGCGCCACGCTCGAGGCTGACAAGGACTTCCGTAAGGTGAACATGGAGATGGAGGTCAAGGAGAAACCTTCCGACACCATTTACACCATTGAGATAGAGACCGCCCGCATGGAGGTGCAGTATGTCATAAACGCTGCGGGGACGCTCCTGCATAAGGAATATGACGACTGACGCACATGTGACATGCCCGTGATTATCATGGCGCGAGCCTGAGTAGAGACGCAAAATCTTGCGTCTCCCGATTAAACACCGCATTGAAGGACAGCACGCAACAGTGTCCTCACCTTGCAATGGGTTAATCGTGAGTCGCAAGATTTTGCATCGTTACAGGCTCGCGCCATAGTTTTTATGTATCGTTAAATCATATATATAATACTCGCGCCCCAAAAGTAGAGACGCAAAATCTTGCGTCTCCCGTCCTACCCATACCAATATGTAATATCAATAACATATCTCCCGTCAGCGCATTCCTTGCTCGTGAGACGCAAGATTTTGCGTCTCTACAGGCTGGCGCCATTGTATTTATCCTCTGTAATATGCTTTCTTTTCCTCTCATTTGCATTATCTTTGCATAAGCTAAGCTGCATTCGGGAAATTGAAAGCAGGCTTTCTTTTCCTCTCATTTGCATTATCTTTGCATAAGATAAGCTTCGGCTCGGCAGTATCAAGTCCGGCAAAACTTCGTTTTTCCGACTTGCTGTTGCACTCGCCTTGCATTATCTTTGCACCATATTCATATACTTATGACATATCTCGTACGACTGTTTTTTCTTTTCGCCGTCACACTCCTGCCTTGCCGTCTGTGGTGTGCCGGCATGCCGTTATCCCTCGCGGAGCGCATTGACTCCATCCTTTCGGGCAGGCGGATGACCGTCGGAGTGTCGGCTGAATGCGGTGACTTCAGTTATGTAAGGAACGCGCGGGTGCGCTTTCCGCTCATGAGCGTGTTCAAGGTACATGTCGCCATGAAGGTGCTTGCCGACATGTCGGCAAGCGGTACAAGCCTCGACACCGTGGTGCATGTTGAGAGAGCCATGCTGCGCGAGAACACTTACAGTCCGCTGAGGGACGCCCGTCCGTCGGGAGACGTCGACATCACGCTTGCCGGACTGATGAGATACAGCGTGGCGGAAAGCGACAACAACGCCTGCGACATACTCATACGCATGGCGGGCGGAATAGGGCAGGTCGACCGTTATGTGCGCTCGCTCGGTGTGGACGGCTTCCGCCTGATGCACGATGAGGACGCCATGCACCGCGACATCACCCGCTGCTACGACAACTGGAGCACCCCGGAGGCTATGACACGGCTCATGAAAATCGTCTTCGAAGGCTCCGCACCGCTCTACGCGCCTCTGCGGAGCATGATGGCTGCCACCGTGACGGGTGCTGACAAGATACGTGCCGGAGTGCCTGAAAGCCTTCATGTAGCCCACAAGACGGGCAGCTCCGACCGCATAGCAGGCATAAAGACAGGTGACAACGATGTCGCCGTGGTGCGCATGCCGTCGGGACGCAACTGCTACATCACCGTCTTCATAAAAGATTCCGCCGAGACCGACGCTGTCAATGCAGCCGTCATAGCCGCCGTGGCGCGTGAGATAGTTGAGGAGGTGACGGCGCGCGGACTCTGATGCCGGTCAGCCTGCGGACGGTACGTTACCTTTCCGCCATGCCGCCGCAGTTGCTTAGCATGGATGGACAAGCTGTGGCTGAAGTAAAAAATTTTGACAGTCTGAAAGCTGTAAAACAGAAATGGCATCGCGGAGTCTATCCGGAAGCGATGCTGTTTTTGTTGTTCCATATCACCGTTTCTTTCGTGTGATGAGCCTGAAAAAAGTTTTCCGACGGGCGAAACCCGCTTTTCCGGTGTACGAAAGAGACTCTGTCGGCAGCCGGAAAAGCCTTTCCTGTGGTGTCAAAAAGGCTCTTCCGTCTGCCCGAACGGGCTCTTCCGCGCGAGGATAAATCCTTTTTTATTTGATTGTATCGCATAAACGGCTGGCAGACAGAGAGATACCCAAACCGTGCGAAACTCGCGTATTTGCGCCGGGAACTGCTCCTGCACGCTTCCACGCCGTTCTCGCGGAGTTGACGTTCCACCGTTGTTCCTCCCCAATGTTTGTTTCTACGCCAATACCAAACCCCTTCATCGCCCTGCTTCATCCCCTTGCCGTCGTGTCTGCATGGGATTCCCGGGCGATGCGTTTTGACGCTTACGCTTGCGCACAGGCTGTTTCCCGTCATGTCATGCCGTCGGTTCCGGAGCCTTTTATGGCAGAATAAACGTAACCGGAGCGTTTTTCCGGCATTTTTATTATATAAATATCTCGCGATTTACAATATGTTATAAAATACCGGTTTTTACTTACATGTATTGTGATATCGGTGCCTTGGATGGCTGCTATGTTATAAATCGTAAGATGGCTTTATTTTTTTTGATTATCAGTATGGTCTTTTCTGTCACTTTGAAAGGAAATTATTACTTTTGCAGGACAAAGTAAATGATTTGTGATAAATATATTTCACAAGGAAAGAATTATAGGGTAAAACGATAACTTTTGATAATATGACAATGTCGGAAAGAACCGGATTATATGACGCATCACACGAACACGATGCGTGCGGAGTGGGTATGATAGTGGACATACACGGCAACAAGTCGCACGAACTGGTGGACTCGGCTCTCAAGGTGCTCGAGAACATGAAGCACAGGGGTGCCGAGGGTGCTGACAACAAGACCGGCGACGGTGCGGGCATCATGCTTCAGATACCCCACGAGTTCATTCTCCTGCAAGGCATTCCCGTGCCGGAGAAGGGCAAGTACGGCACGGGTCTGGTGTTCCTTCCCAAGGACCCGGACCTTCAGGCGGGCATGCTCAGCATAATGATAGAGGAGATTGAGCGCGAGGGACTCACTCTGATGCACCTCCGCAGCGTGCCCGTCAACTCGTCGGTGCTCGGCAAGGACGCGCTCGCCACGGAGCCCGACATCAGGCAAGTGTTCATAACGGGGGCGGCGGACACTTCCACCTTCGACCGCACCCTGTACATCATACGCAAGCGCATCGAGCGTCGCATCACGCACAAGGACTTCTACATCGTGTCGCTCTCGAGCAAGAACATCGTCTACAAGGGCATGCTCTCGTCGGTGCAGGTGCGCGAATATTTCCCCGACCTCACCCAACCTTATTTCACGAGCGGCATAGCCGTGGTGCACTCGCGCTTCAGTACCAACACGTTTCCCACGTGGAGCCTCGCCCAACCGTTCCGTCTGCTCGCGCACAACGGTGAGATAAACACCATCAGGGGCAACCGCGCGTGGATGGAGGCGCGCGAGAGTGTGCTCTCCACTCCGGCTCTTGGCGATGTCAGAGGCATACGTCCCGTCATACAGCCGGGCATGAGCGACAGTGCCTCGCTCGACAATGTGCTTGAGTTCTTCGTCATGTCGGGACTCAGTCTGCCGCATGCCATGGCGATGCTCATACCCGAGTCGTTCAACGACAAGAACCCGATCAGCGAGGACCTGAAGGCGTTCTACGAGTACCACTCCATCCTCATGGAGCCGTGGGACGGTCCGGCGGCGCTCCTCTTCAGCGACGGCCGCTATGCCGGTGGCATGCTCGACCGCAACGGTCTGCGCCCCGCCCGCTATCTCATAACGCGCAACGGCATGATGGTTGTGGCGAGCGAGGCAGGCGTCATAGGCTTCGAGCCGGGCGACATAAAGGAGAAGGGACGCCTCCAGCCGGGCAAGATTCTGCTCGTGGACACACAGGAGGGCAGGATATACTACGACGGGGAACTGAAGGAGAGTCTGGCTTCTATGAGACCATACAGGCAGTGGCTGTCAGCCAACCGCATTGAGCTGGACGCCCTGCGCAGCGGACGCAAGGCGCAGAACAGCGTGGACGACTACGCAAGAAAGCTGAGGGCGTTCGGATATACGCGCGAGGATGTGGAGCTTGTCATACAGCCTATGTGTGTCAACGGCTCCGAGCCGACTGCCTCCATGGGCAACGACACGCCGCTCGCAGTGCTGTCCGACCGTCCCCAACTGCTCTTCAACTACTTCCGGCAGCAGTTCGCTCAGGTCACCAATCCGCCCATTGACCCCATCCGCGAGGAGCTTGTCATGTCGCTCACGGAGTACATCGGTGCGGTGGGCATGAACATCCTGATGCCCGACGAGTCGCACTGCAAGATGGTGAGACTGCCTCACCCCGTGCTCACAAACACCCAGCTCGACATCCTCTGCAACATACGCTACAAGGGATTCAACACCGTGAAGCTGTCGGCTGTATTCAGTCCGGATGGCGGAAAAGCATCCCTGCACGCCGCGCTCGGCAGTCTGTGCCGTCAGGCGGAGGCGTCGGTGGACGAGGGGGCTAACTATATCATACTCTCCGACCGCGCTGTGGATGCCTCGCATGCAGCCATCCCGTCGCTCCTTGCGGTGAGTGCCGTGCACCATCACCTCATATCCGTGCAGAAGAGAGTGCAGACCGCGCTCATCGTGGAGAGCGGTGAGATACGCGAGGTGATGCATGCCGCCCTGCTGCTTGGCTACGGGGCGAGTGCCATCAATCCCTATATGGCGTTCGCGGTGACCGACTCTCTGGTGAGAAGCAACGCCATACAGCTCGACTACGACACTGCGGAGAAGAACTACGTCAAGGCTCTCTGCAAGGGATTATACAAGATAATGAGCAAGATGGGCATAAGTACCATCCGCTCTTATCGCGGTGCCAAGATATTCGAGGCGGTGGGAGTGGGAGCCGAACTGCTGCACGACTGCTTCGGAACGGATGTCTCCACCATCGGCGGAATAGGCTTGGAGGAGATTGCGCGCGACTATGCGGCGTTCCACAACGACGGGTTCGGCTCTGCCGCTGTGTCGGGACTGCTGCCTCACATCGGACTTTTCTCCTATCGTAAGGACGGGGTGAGGCATGCGTGGAACCCTGAGACCATCTCCGCATTGCAGCTCGCCACGAGGTTGGGGAGCTATAAGAAGTTCAAGGAGTTCACTTCTCTTGCCGACCGGAAGGACGGTGAGATATTCCTCCGCGATTTCTTCGACTTCAAGACCAGTCCCATCCCGATAGACCGTGTGGAGCCTGTGGAGGACATAGTGCGCCGTTTCGTGACCGGAGCTATGTCGTTCGGAGCCATCAGCAAGGAGGCTCACGAGGCTCTCGCGCTTGCTATGAACGAGCTGGGAACGCGCAGCAACACCGGCGAGGGAGGCGAGGACAGCAGCCGCTTTCACGGTTCGTCGGACGGCATATCGCTCAACAGCAGGACAAAACAGGTGGCGTCGGGACGTTTCGGAGTGACTGCCGAATATCTTGTCAATGCCGACGAGATACAGATAAAGGTGGCGCAGGGAGCCAAACCGGGCGAGGGAGGACAGCTGCCCGGCTTTAAGGTGGACGAGGTAATAGCCCGTACGCGCCACTCCATACCCGGTATCTCGCTCATATCTCCGCCTCCCCATCACGACATATACTCCATCGAGGACCTCGCGCAGCTCATTTTCGACCTTAAGAATGTCAATCCCAAGGCACGGATAAGCGTGAAGCTCGTGGCGGAAAGCGGAGTGGGGACCATCGCGGCGGGCGTTGCCAAGGCGAAGGCTGACCTCATCGTCATCTCAGGAGCGGAGGGTGGAACGGGTGCCTCGCCCGCTTCGTCGATGCGCTATGCCGGTGTTCCGCCGGAGATAGGGCTCAGCGAGACACAGCAGACGCTTGTCCTCAACGGTCTGCGCGGGCAGGTGCGCCTGCAGGCAGACGGTCAGCTGAAGACCGGACGCGACATTATAAGCATGGCGTTGCTCGGTGCCGACGAGTTCGGATTCGGCACTTCGGTGCTCATTGTGCTCGGTTGTGTGATGATGAGGAAGTGTCACACCAACATGTGTCCGGTGGGAGTGGCTACTCAGGATGAGCGTCTGCGCGCGCATTTCCGCGGTCATTACAAGTTCGTCGTGAACTATTTCAGGTTCCTCGCGCAGGAAGTGAGGGAGTATCTTGCGCAGATGGGATTCACCAGACTCGACGACATAGTGGGCAGGACAGACCTTATCGTGCTGAAGAACACCGAAGGACACGGCAGGGCTTCGCTGCTCGACTTTAGCCGTATGCTGCATATGGTTGACAACGGAGCAGCCATCCGCCACACGGGAGAGCAGCGGCACGACATCGGAAGCGTGATGGACGTCGGCATGATTGCCGCAGCGCGCGACGCCATAGAGAACGGCAGGGAGGTGTCGCTCGACTATGCCATCGCCAACACCGACCGTTCTGTCGGCGCGATGCTGTCGGGAGCGGTCGCCGCGAGATACGGCAACGACGGACTGCCCGAGCATTCCATCAACGTCAGATTCAAAGGCTCGGCGGGTCAGAGCTTCGGTGCGTTCCTCGCGCACGGCATAAGTTTCCGCCTCGAAGGTGAGGCAAACGACTATCTGGGCAAGGGTCTGAGCGGCGGACTCATATCTGTTCGTCCGCCCATAAGGTCGAACTTCGACGCCGGAAAGAACACCATCGCAGGCAACACGCTGCTCTACGGAGCCACGGGAGGACAGGTCTACATCAACGGTTGCGTGGGCGAGAGGTTCGCGGTGCGCAACTCCGGTGCCGTGGCAGTGGTGGAAGGCGTGGGCGACCACTGCTGCGAGTACATGACGGGAGGCAGGGTCGTGGTGCTCGGAAAGACCGGACGCAACTTCGCCGCGGGCATGAGTGGCGGCGTGGCATACGTCTGGGACCGCGACCGCACGTTCGACTACTTCTGCAATATGGAGATGGTGGAGCTGTCGCTGCTCGAGAGTTCCACTGCAAGAAAGGAGCTTCACGAGCTCATCAGACAGCATTATCTGTACACATGCTCACCCTTGGCGCGCACCATGCTTGACGACTGGAACCGCTATGCCGACGAGTTCATACAGGTGACACCTATCGAATACAAGCGCGTACTTGCCGAAGAGCAGATGCGGAAGCTGCAACAGAAGATAGCGGACGTGCAGAGAGATTATTAAACAGAGTCAGAACATTATCACAGAAACATATATGGGAAACCCTAAAGCATTTCTCACCATACCACGGCAGGAGGCGGGCTACCGTCCGGTGCACGACAGGATAAGCGACTACGGTGAGGTGGAACAGACGTTGAACACGAGTGAACGCAAGCTGCAGGCGTCGCGCTGCATGGACTGCGGAGTGCCTTTCTGCCATTGGGCGTGCCCCTTGGGCAACCGTCCTCCGGAGTTTCAGGACGCACTGTATAAGGGCAAGTGGCGCGAGGCTTACGAGATACTGACCGCCACAAACGACTTTCCTGAGTTCACCGGACGCATCTGTCCGGCGCTCTGCGAGAAGAGTTGCGTGCTCAAACTGGCAATCGACGCCCCCGTGACGATAAGGGAGGACGAGGCTGCCATAATAGAGGCGGCGTTCAGGGAAGGATATGTGCAGCCGCACAAGTATGGGCGCAACGGCATGAAGGTCGGCATAGTGGGCTCCGGACCGGCAGGGCTTGCCGCCGCAAACCGCCTCAACGCCATGGGCTATGAGGTGACGGTGTTTGAGAAGGATGAGTATGTGGGCGGACTGTTGCGCTTCGGCATACCCAACTTCAAGCTCAACAAGGCTGTCATCGACCGCCGCACCGCCATCATGGAAGCCGAGGGCGTGAGGTTCTGCGTGAACACTCCGATAGACACCCAGGACCTTCCTGACGGCTTCGACGCATGGTGTCTGTGCACAGGAACGCCGCAGGCGCGCGACCTTGACATTCCCGGGCGCGAGCTGAAAGGCATACACTTCGCACTGGAGATGCTCTCGCAGCAGAACAGGGTGCTTGCCGGACAGACCTTCGACGGCGACAGCCTCATCAGTGCCAAGGGCAAACGGGTGCTCGTGATAGGCGGAGGCGACACGGGCAGCGACTGCATCGGCACGAGCAACAGGCAGGGTGCGGTGTCGGTGATGCAGATAGAGATAATGCCGAAACCGCCTGTCGGATATAATCCGGCTACTCCATGGCCGCAGTGGCAGCAGGTGCTGAAGACCAGCTCGAGCCACGAGGAGGGCTGCGAACGCCGCTGGTGTCTTGCCTCGACACGCTTCGTCGGGACGGAGGACGGACGGGTGAGCGGTGTGGAAGTGGAGGAGGTGGAGTGGACTCCTGCCTCCGACGGCGGACGCCCGGTGATGAGACCCACGGGCAAGAAGGAAATGATAGACGCCGACATGGTGCTTCTGGCAATGGGATTCCTCAGACCGCAGCATCCCGAATATGCCGACAACGTGTTCGTGGCGGGCGACGCGGCTACAGGAGCAAGCCTCGTGGTGAGATGCATAGCGGGCGGACGGAAAGCCGCTCAGGACATAGACAATTATCTTAAAAAGCTATAGCGTATGTGTGGAATAACTGCCATATTTGATATAAAGGGCGACGTGGGCGCGCTGAGGACAAAGGCTCTCGGCATGTCGAGGAAGATAAGGCACCGCGGACCTGACTGGAGCGGCATTTACTGCGGACGGTCTGCCATACTGTGTCATGAACGGTTGTCGATCGTCGACCCGCAAAGCGGCGGACAGCCGCTGTTCTCTCCCGACAGAAAACAGATTCTCGCAGTGAACGGGGAGATATACAACCACCGCGAGATACGCGCGCGCTATGCCGGAAAATACGCTTTCGGCACGGGCAGCGACTGTGAGGTGATACTCGCGCTCTACCGCGACAAGGGCGTGGACTTCATCGAGGAACTGAACGGAATATTCGCTTTCGCGCTCTATGATGAGGAGAGGGACGAGTATCTCATAGCACGCGACGCCATCGGGGTGATACCGCTTTACATCGGCAAAGACAGCGAGGGGCGCGTCTGCTGCGCCAGTGAGCTGAAGGCTCTCGAGGGTGTGTGCGAGAGCTACGAGCCCTTCCTGCCCGGACACTATTACTGGAGCCGCGAGGGGAAGATGAGACGCTGGTACAGGAGAGAGTGGACGGAATATGACAATGTGAGGCTCAACTACACTCCGGAGGCGGTGAACCATACGCGCGTCGCGCCAGGAGAGAATGCCGTCAAAAGGCAGACCGCCGACCTGCGCGAGGCTCTCGACAGTGCGGTGAGGCGGCAGCTGATGAGCGACGTGCCCTACGGTGTGCTGCTCTCGGGTGGTCTCGACAGCTCGGTCATATCGGCTCTGGCAAAGAAATACGCCGCGCGCCGCATAGAGACGGGCGGGCGCAACGCAGCATGGTGGCCGCAGCTGCACAGCTTCGCGGTGGGACTGAAGGGCTCGCCCGACCTTGAGAAGGCGCGCGAAGTGGCTCTTCACATAGGCACGGTGCACCATGAGATAAACTACACAATAGAGGAAGGGCTTGACGCCTTGCGCGATGTGATATACTACATCGAGACATACGACGTCACCACTGTGCGCGCATCCACCCCCATGTATCTGCTCGCGAGGGTGATAAAGAGCATGGGCATAAAGATGGTGCTTAGCGGAGAGGGAGCCGACGAGGTGTTCGGCGGATACCTCTATTTCCATAAGGCACCCGACGCACGGGCTTTCCACGAGGAGACGGTGCGCAAGCTCTCGAAGCTGTATCTGTATGACTGCCTGCGCGCCAACAAGTCTCTGTCGGCGTGGGGAGTGGAGGGCAGGGTGCCGTTTCTTGACAAGGAGTTTCTCGACACGGCTATGCGGCTCAACCCTTCGGTGAAGATGTGCCCCGGCAAAACCATCGAGAAGAAGATTGTGAGAGACGCTTTCTGCGACCTGCTGCCCGAAAGTGTGGCGTGGAGACAGAAGGAACAGTTCAGCGACGGGGTGGGCTACAGCTGGATAGACACGCTGAAGGACGTCACGTCGAAGGCTGTGAGCGACGAGCAGATGGCGCGCGCGGCGGAGCGTTTCCCCGTAAACACTCCGATGAACAAGGAGGAATACTACTACCGCAGCATATTCGAGGAGTATTTTCCGAGCGAGAGTGCCGCCCGCAGCGTGCCCAGCGTGCCGAGCGTGGCGTGCTCCACGGCTGAGGCTCTTGCGTGGGACGACTCGTTCGCAGGCGTAAACGAGCCGAGCGGAAGAGCCGTGAGCGGCGTGCATGAGGATGCTTATTAGAGGTTATCCTCCGCGCGGCTGATTGTTTATTTTGTGATACATCAATAGTTGTCTGTCCTGTACGTGACTGTCATCGGAGGTATGTTCCGGTGCGGCTCGGACAGGACTTTTTCTGTAAACTGACGTGTGCGGGCGGAGAAAGAGATTCTGCATAAATATACGGAACGCACCGTGGCGTCGTGAATAAATATTCACCGTAACTTGAAAATACCGCCGTTTTTCTGTCCTCATGCCTCTTCGGGCGCAAATACGCGAGTTTTCAGCGTTTTGCATACGTCATTGACAATCAGCCATTTGCATCATCCCAATAATCCGTACCGCCCATCCTGCCTCTCCAAAGAGCCTCTTTCGCACCCTCAAAAAGCCTCTTTCACACCCCCAAAGAGCCCATTCCATCCCCTCAAAAACCCTCTTCCGAACCACCAAAAACCCTTTCCCGCGCCTCCAACCCCCGTCCCGTGTCCTCAAAAAGCCTTTCCCACACTCCCACCCCCTCACTTTCTCACCTTCTCACCCCCTCCTCACTCTCTCCCCATCTCCCCTTTTCCAGTTTTTCGTTGTCAAATTTTTTTACCATGAAAATGAATGTTTATGCATTTTCCGGAGCATATCCGTTGAGTGATGACCGGCTGTCATGCTTCTTTGTTGTTCTATTATTCTTTAGGCAATGTCACTTTCCTGTTTTACGGAATACGCGGCGGGTTCGTTCATGACAAGGCTTCAAACAGGATAAAGGCGGATGTGCGCATAAGGAACGGAGGGCGTACAGTGGTGTGCGGATGAGTGTATGGCATTCTGAAAGCGTGTCGGTGTATGAAGAAAAGGATTTCATTTACATACCGCGACAGGCGGAACGGACTGACGGAAAATAAAAACCGGACTGCCTCGCGGCAGCCCGGAATCACTTGTTGAATAACTAACAATGAAGGAATCTTTATTTACCGGATAAATAACAACTCTCTGTATTTGGGCAGAGTCCACATCTGGTCGTCCACGATAAGCTCCAGTTTGTCTATGTGGTAGCGTATTTGCTCGAGCATCGGAGCGATGGTGTCGTGATAGGCTATGGCTTTCTCGCGCACGTTGTCAATCCTGTTCGCCACCTTGCGAGCCTCCACCATGTCGTCCACATGCTTCTTTATGTATGCCGTGCGTTCGGCAATCTCACGGATGAGAGAGATGTTTTCAGCCGACATTCCCTCAGCCTCAGAGGCGTCGAACAGCTCTTTCAGTCTGTAGACATTGTTGATGAGCATGCTCTGGTACTGCGTGGCTACGGGCACGATGTGGTTCATGGCAAGGTCGCCGAGCACCCGCGCCTCTATCTGTATCTTCTTGGTGTAGGTCTCCCATTTCACCTCGTTGCGCGCCTCCAGCTCCACTTTGGTCATCACGCCTGTGGAGGTGAACATCCTGACGCTGCTTTCCGAGAGGTAGTTGTCGAATATCACGGGGCATGATGTCTCGCAGTCGAGCCCGCGTCTTGCTGCTTCCGCCTTCCACTCCTCGCTGTATCCGTTGCCGTCGAAACGTATGGGCTTGCATGTCTTTATGTATCTTCTGAGCACCTGAAGGATGGCTGTCTCCTTCGATACGTCGTCAGTCATCGCCTCGTCCACGTCGTGCTTGAAGTCGGTGAGCTGCTCTGCCATGGCGGTGTTGAGCGCGATCATCGCGCTGGCACAGTTGGCTTCCGACCCTACGGCACGGAATTCGAACCTGTTGCCTGTGAAGGCGAAGGGCGACGTACGGTTGCGGTCGGTGTTGTCGATGAGCAGTTCGGGTATCTGGGGAATATCGAGCTTCATGCCGTGCTTGCCTACCAGAACACCCATGTCCTCGTCGGTGCTCACCTCAAGATGGTCGAGCACCTGGCTGAGCTGTGTGCCGAGAAACGACGATATGATGGCTGGCGGCGCCTCGTTGGCTCCCAGACGGTGGGCGTTTGTCGCGCTCATGATGCTCGCCTTGAGCAGTCCGTTGTGACGGTAGACAGCCATAAGCGTGTTGACGATGAAGGTGATGAAGCGCAGGTTTTCCTCAGCCGTCTTTCCCGGAGCCATGAGGGCGGTGCCGTTGTCAGTCCCGAGCGACCAGTTGTTGTGCTTTCCGGAGCCGTTTATGCCCTTGAAGGGCTTTTCGTGGAGCAGCACTCTGAAGCCATGGGCGCGCGCCACCTTGCGCATGAGCGACATTATGAGCATGTTGTGGTCCACCGCCAGATTGCACTCCTCGTATATCGGGGCAAGCTCAAACTGGTTCGGTGCCACCTCGTTGTGGCGTGTCTTCACCGGTATTCCCAGTTCGAGAGCCTGTATCTCGAGGTCTTTCATGAACGCGGCGACACGTATCGGGATGGCGCCGAAGTAATGGTCCTCGAGCTGCTGGTTCTTCGACGCCTCATGACCCATGAGCGTGCGTCCGGTGAGAAGCAGGTCAGGGCGCGCCGCATAGAGTCCCTCGTCCACCAGAAAATACTCCTGTTCCCATCCGAGATAGGAAAACACCTTCTTCACTGAGGGGTCGAAGTAATGGCATACGTCCACCGCCGCCTTGTTCATAGCGCGGAGAGCCTTCAGAAGAGGCGTCTTGTAGTCGAGCGACTCGCCTGTGTATGATATGAATATGGTGGGTATGCAGAGCGTGTCGTCCACCACGAAGACGGGCGACGAAGGGTCCCACGCGCTGTAGCCGCGCGCCTCGAACGTGTTGCGTATGCCTCCGTTGGGGAACGACGAGGCGTCGGGCTCCTGCTGCACGAGCAGTTTTCCGGAGAACTCCTCCATCATTCCGCCCTTGCCGTTGTGCTCCACGAAGGCGTCATGTTTCTCTGCCGTGCCCTCCGTGAGAGGCTGGAACCAGTGGGTGTAGTGGGTCGCTCCGAGCTCCATAGCCCACCGTTTCATGCCCGACGCCACCTCGTCGGCGATGCCGCTATCGAGTGCCGCGCCGTTGTCTATCACGTCCACGAGCTTGGCGAACACGTCGCCCGGGAGATATTTGAACATCTTCTCGCGGTTGAACACGTATTTTCCGAAATACTCACTCGGTCTTTCCTCCGGTATTGGAAATTCCCTGGCTTTGGTCTGAAAAGCCTTTTCAACTACTCTGAATCTTAAACTCGACATAATTGTTGTGTTGTTTTAGTTGGTTGTTGTTATTTATCTTGTTTTGCAATAAGCTGCTTATAAGCAGATGTTACAAATTAATTGCCATCATAATGTGTGCTGCATACTACATGTCGTACGCCGCCTCACCGTGCTCGTAGACATCGAGTCCTTCCTCCTCGACGCGTCTCATGACCCTTATACCGCACACTGCGTCGGTGACACGGAATATGACGAACGTCATCACCGCGCTGAAGACGACTGATATGAGGGTCGTGGCTGTCTGCACCCAGAGCTGGTGCCAGTCGCCGTAGAGCGCGCCCTGGACACCGTCGGCACCCGTTACGGCTCTCGTGGCGAACACCCCCGTGAGCACCGAACCGACCATTCCGCCCATGCCGTGAACGCCGAATGCGTCGAGAGCGTCGTCATATCCGAACTTCGGTTTCACCACAGCCACCATCCAGAAACATACGAGTGAGGCGACGAGTCCGATGCATATGGCTCCCGGAATGTCTGCCGTGCCGGCGGCGGGTGTTATCGCCACAAGTCCGGCGACGGCTCCGGTGCACGCCCCTACGGTGGTGGGCTTCCTGTTGACAATCCAGTCTACGGTCATCCACGAGACTGCCGCGACGCACGTCGCTATGTGTGTCACGAGGAAAGCGTTGGCTGCCAGTCCGTCGGCTGCGAGTCCGCTGCCGGCGTTGAAACCGAACCATCCGAGCCAGAGAAGTGCCGTTCCGATGAACACGAACGGTATGTTGTGGGGCGTGATGGGCTTTCCCGGTCGGTAGTCATTGCGGCGTCCCACGAGCAGAGCCATCACAAGAGCCGACACTCCGGCGTTGATGTGCACCACGGTACCGCCCGCGAAGTCGATGGCTCCCATCTCCATGAGGAATCCTCCGCCCCATACCCAGTGCGCCATCGGCATGTATACGAACACGCTCCACAGTATTGTGAACATCAGGAAGCCCGAGAACTTCACGCGCTCGGCGAATGCTCCGAGGATGAGGGCGGGCGTTATGACGGCGAACATGCACTGGAACATGACGAAGAGCAGTTCGGGTATGCCGCCCGTAGTGATGGTGTCGAGGCTTATGCCTTTGAGCATCACCTTGTCGAATCCGCCTATGCCATAGCGGAAAAGGTTTCCGTCGAATCCTGATCCGAACGCGAGGCTGTAGCCGAAGACAACCCATATGATGCTGATAACGGCTACTATGGAGAGGCTCTGCATTATAACGCTGAGCATGTTTTTCCTTCTCACGAGTCCGCCATAGAACAGGGCGATGCCCGGAATGGTCATCATCAGCACAAGAACGGTTGCCATGATGAGCCATGCAGTGTTTCCTGAATTGAGTGATATTGCTGTTGTCATAATGTCGTTCACTTTATTTTTGTTGTTGTCTTATGCTTTCTTCTCTCGTGTCTGCCGCTATTTCTCGTGCTCGGCGTTGTAGAGCGCGATGTCGCCACGCTCTCCCGTGCGTATCCGTATGGCGTCTTCCACGGGTATGACGAATATGCGTCCGTCGCCTATCTCGCCCGTATATGCCGCCTTCATGACCGCCTGAATGGTCTTCTCCACGTTTTTCTCTCTCACGACAATGGATATGAGGATGCGCTCAATGGAGCTTGTGTCGTATGCCACTCCGCGGTAGATGCGCGCCTCGCGTGTCTTTCCCACACCTCTTACTTCATAGTATGAGAACCATTCAATGTCCGCCTCAAGCAGTGCTTCCTTAACATCGTCAAACCGGGTGCGGCGGATGATTGCTTCAATTTTCTTCATAATGATGTGTCTTTTTATATTATTATATAATGTATGGATGTGTTGCCGGATATCGTTATTGAGTTTCACAGACTCAGACCCACGGTGAAGTATGCGTTCTCGGTAGCGGGATTCCATATCGCCTTTGCCGACAGCGGCAGACCGAAACGTTCGGTCACGCGGATGGTCTTGGACGCCCCGAGGCTTAGCTCGGACACTTCGAAACCGTCACAGCCGTTGTTGTAGAAGGTCGTCTCCCACGGTGTGACACCTATTGTGGCGTTCCAGTCTATGCCGCCGAGCCTGAACGGAGCCGTGGCGGAGACGTAGGAGGAGTATGCTCTCTTGCCGTTTGAGCGTCTGCCGTCGTTCCCTCCGATGTTGGTATACCAGTTTACAGCCACCACATCGAAGTCGTAGCCGACCTGTGCCTCAAACACATGGAGTGTGGAACGGCTGCCGTAATGGAAATATTTGCCCTCTATCATGCTTCCGCTCTTGAAGTTTGTGCCTTTGCTGAAGCTGTAGTCGGTCAGCGAAATGCTGAATCCTCCTGTGGCATAACCGAGTGTAAGGTCGAACTCTTTGGCGTATTCGCTCTCAAGACTTGCCGAACCCCATGCCGAAAGAGACAGTCCTTTCCATGACAGCGAAGCCGATGGCTGGACACTGAAACCGCCAAGCTCCTGACCGCGCCATATGTATCCGCTCACTATGTCGGCACCTACTGATACTTCGGGTCTGTCCTGCGCGTGTGCCGTCTGCACGGTCGCAATAAATGATAACAGCAGGAATGTGGTCTCTTTTAAACGGTTGTTCATCATACTTTTGCCTTTTAAGTTATTGCATATGTTGTTTCCTGAGTCTTGGTTTGTATGTCTTTATGAAACTAAAATATGATAATAGCTGTCTTTTTGTATTAATTCTGATGCAAAATTAATAATAAATGAAATTAAAATATTGTTTATTCTGACTTTTGGAAAATATAATTCGGCTGTCTTACAGTTGCTTTCTCATATGACGGGAACGGCTTTCTGATTGTAACAAAATATCCAATCAAAATGACAAATCGTAAGTTTCGCGTGCGCTGTATGCCGATGGCTGATTGGGAATAAGGTCTGTGTTGGCTGTCAGGTATGGGAAAAACGCTGTTTCAGGCGGGGCTGTATATAAAATAAAAAATGCAGGACATCATTACCGACATGATGTCCTGCATGTATGTTGTCGTTATTATAAGGCGGCGGAAGAGGCTGAGCCGGTGTCCCAGTAGGGCGTGTCAGCAGGCTGCGGATGCCGTCATTGGCGTCGCGAGGCGTACTTATGGTGTTGTGACACCCGTCTGAGTGTCGTTGCTTATGGCTACCTTTATCACCCCGTCAAGGCGGTTCTCGAACACGCGGTAAGCCTCGTCTATCTGCGAGAGACCGAACCTGTGGGTGATGAGCGGTGTCGTGTCTATCTTGCCTTCGGCTATAAGGCGCAGTATCTCCTCACAGTCGCAGCCGTCGACACCGCCGGTCTTGAACGTGAGATTCTTTCCGTACATGTCCGGAAGGGGCAATGTCTGCGGACTGTCGTAAAGCGCCACCACCGTGACGATGGCGTTCGGACGCGCGCACTGCCACGCCATGCGGAACGTGTCATCGCTCCCCGCCACCTCAATCACCACATCCGCGCCACCGTGGAGACTGTTTTCCGATACGACAGCGGCGCAGTTTTCCGGACCGGTGACAACCACTCCGGGATAATGGCTGCGCACGAAGGCGGCGCGCTCCCGCGATTTCTCGCACACGATGATGCGTCGCGGGCTCTTCAGCATGACGCACAGCAGGGTGCAGATGCCCGTCGGTCCGGCGCCGATGATGAGCACAGTGTCGTCCGGATCAATCTCCGATATGCGCGCAGCCCAGTATCCTGTGGCGAGGATGTCGCCCGTGAAGAGAGCCTGTTCGTCGCTTACGCCGTCGGGTATGCGGTTGAGTCCCTGTCCGGCATGCGGCACACGGACATACTCAGCCTGCCCTCCGTCGATGCGGCAACCGAGAGCCCAGCCTCCGTCGGGGTCCTCGCAGTTGTTCACGTAGCCCTTACGGCAGAAGAAACATTCGCCGCAGAAGGTCTCCACATTCACTGTCACGCGGTCGCCCGGTCTGACGTTCGTCACCTCCGCGCCTGTCTTTTCCACTATGCCCACCATCTCATGACCTACGGTGATGCCCGGTACGGCGCGCGGAACACTGCCGTGCTTTATGTGCAGGTCGCTCGTGCAGATACTTCCGAGCGTCACCCTCACGATGGCGTCGCGCGGGTCCTGCAGTTCGGGCACGGGTTTTTCTGTCAGTCCGAAGTGCCCTTTTCCGATGTAAGTGTATGCCAGCATTGTGATTGTCTCCTTTCTTTTCCTGTACAATATTATAATGTCTGTCTCCGTGTGACGTTGCCGCTGTATGCCACAGCCGCTGTTATGCCAATGTGCAGGCGTATGTCTTGTGCGCTTGACATGTGCCTGTCTGTTTTTCAAAGATAAACAATATTTTCAAGACTTGCCATGTGCCGTGTCTTAAAAAACATGAAGTGGTTTTTTTATATGTATGGTGCAGATGCGTGTCATAATCTTTCCTTCACAGTCGCATTTCCGCCTCCGAAACTCATCAGCGTGTCGCGCCGACGGCGGTAATACCACAGTCCGGTGATGTCTGCCAGTGCCCAGCCTATCGGCACCGACCACCATATGCCGGTGTATCCCACCGACGGGATGGCGGCAAGAGCGTATGCCAGAGCCACGCGGGTGCCGAGCGACACCACGGTGAGTACGACCGACATCGAGGGCAGGGCGACGGCGCGGTAGAGTCCGTAGAGAAGGAACAGCCAGCCGATGCCTACATAGAAGCTGCCTTCGATGCGGAGATACTCCACACCGATGGCTATTATCCCGCTTTCAGCCTCAGACACGAACAGCGACATGAGCCATGGGGACAGCCAGAACACCAGTGCCGATACGGCAAGTGAGAAGAGTGTGGTGACGATGACGGCACTGCGGATGCCGCGCCTTATGCGTCCGGCGCGCCCGGCGCCGAAGTTCTGTGCGATGAACGTTGAGAAGGCGTTGCCGAAATCCTGCACGGGCATGTAGGCGAACGAGTCTATCTTCACCGCGGCGGCGAACGCTGCCATCACCGATGTGCCGAAACTGTTGACAAGACCCTGCACCATCAGTATGCCGAAATTCATGACAGACTGTTGCAGGCATGTGAGAAACGACCATGAGGAGACGCGCCTGAGCGACTCCATGTCGGTCTTGCAGTCGGCTCGTGTGAGGTTGAGCTCCGGATAGCGCAGGCGTGTGTACATGTACAGTCCGGCAGCCGCGACAGTCTGTGCCGCCACTGTGGCAAGCGCGGCACCCTCCACTCCCATGCCCATCGAGAGGATGAACGTCAGGTCGAGCGCGATGTTGAGCACCACGGAGACACCGAGGAACAGCAGCGGAACGACGGAGTTGCCTATCGCCCGCAGCAGGAAAGCGTAGAAATTGTACACGCACACGGGCACCATTCCGCAAAAGGTGACGAGCAGATAGTCGTATGTGAGCCGCTCCACCTCGGCTGGTGTCTGCATGAGACGGATTATGGGATTGAGGAAAATGAGTGCCGCCGCGTTGAGGGCGAGCGTCGTTCCGCCTATGATGAGCATCGACGAGTACACGCTGCGGCGCAATGCCTTCAGGTCGCGGGCACCGTAGTGTATGGAGAAAAGCGCGCTGCAGCCCATGCACAGACCTATGAATACGGACGTGACAAACACGATGAGGGCATACGACGAGCCTACGGCTGCCAGCGCGTCGGGACCGAGGACACGACCCACGATGAGTGTGTCGGCTATGTTGTAGCACTGTTGCAGCAGGTTGCCGAGCATCAGCGGCAGCGCGAAACGGAGCATTGTGACGGTGATGCCGCCTTCGGTGAGATTTCCTTTGTCGTATAACCGGCTCATGGCGTAGTTGTGAAAAGACGTACAAAATTACTTCTTATGTGCCAATTATACAAATATCCGACATGTGATAATATACCTTAATGGCATGGTTTTTGTATATTTATTTGTGAAATATGCATAAAATCATTACCTTTGCATAAGTTTATCTGCACTCGGCAGTGTAAGAGCAAGCTCTCACTGCGCTCGTTTGCATAAGCTTTGCATAAGCTAAGCTGCACTCGGGAAAGTAAAAGCAAGCTTTCTTTCCGCTCGTTTGCATTAGCTTTGCATAAGCTAATCTGCACTCGGGAAAGTGAAAGCAAGTTTTCTTTACGTCCGATTGCATTAGCTTAGTGAAATAAAAACCGCACTCGGGAATATAAGAACAGGTTCTTATTACGTCCGATTGCGTCAGCTGAAAATATAAAAAAAAAGATATCCGATGAACTATACATTATATATAATATGTGGAAAGCGGCGTGACGGCGGGCTTTACAGAGGCACCGACATCAGTCAGACCGTACATGTCCATTGGTTCAGCGGATTCATCTGATTATTCTTCCCGTCTTTTCATATGATTTAGTTGTGCCGCCAGGATGAGGCATGACACTTTATGGCGCCGCCACTTTGACCGGTGCGCCGCGCCGCTGTCGTCATCCTATACATATATTTTTATCAAAACAGAAAACACAAATCATGTTCAGCATAGTATTCACCATGTTGGCAGGTATGCTTATAGGGCATTTCCTGCGCGACGGAAAGAGACTGGAGAAGATAGAGAAGAGCACCTCCGTAACCATCTTCGTGCTGCTCTTCGTGCTTGGTCTTTCAGTAGGCTCAAACAGTGTGATAACATCAAATCTGGGACGTTTCGGTTGGCAGGCAGCCGTCCTTGCCATACTCGGAATGAGCGGAAGCGTCATCGCAGCGCGCGTTGTGACGCGACTGTTTTTCAGGAAAGGAGGTGAGAAGAATGAAAAATAGTATGTCTGTTGTGGCTATGTTCGTCGCCGGATGTGTCGCAGGCGCGTATTTTGAGATAGACGCCGACATACACGGCATATCTCTCTGCATACTCTATGCGCTCATGTTGCAGGTGGGAATGGGCATCGGCGGCAACAGGGAACTGCGCGAGAGCCTGAGGCATGTGAGCCCGAAGATATTGCTTGTGCCTGTCGCCACCATCACGGGCACGCTGCTTTTCTCTGCCGCCGCGAGTCTTCTGCTGAGCCGCTGGAGCGTGTTCGACTGCATGGCTGTGGGCAGCGGGTTCGCCTACTATTCGCTTTCGTCAATACTGATAACACAGTTCAAGGAACCGTCGGTGGGTTTGCAGATAGCCACCGAGCTCGGTACGATAGCCCTGCTGAGCAACATCATGCGCGAGATGATGTCGCTTGTGGCGGCTCCTCTCATACGCCGTTACTTCGGAAAGCTTGCTCCCATCTCTGCCGCAGGGGTTAACTCGATGGATGTGCTGCTGCCTTCCATCACGCGGTATTCTGGTAAGGAGGTGATGCCTGTAGCCATCCTGCACGGCATGCTTGTGGACATGAGTGTGCCGTTCTTCGTGAGTCTGTTCTGCAGCATGTAGGGGTTAAACTCTTACATGCCGTCAGCCGCCGTGGCTGTATTGCTGTATGACTGTCGTCTCACCATGCTTTTCCCTCACCGCTTCCGCCGTGTCGTATTCCGGTTTTAACCCAGATAGGTCATCAGAACGCCTGTTGTACATTTAAGATTTATTGTCAGCTCTTCATTCTTCTTCCGTACCGCTGTCGTCATTTTGTCTCCTGCTTTTTCCCGGTGTAGCCCTCTACATCTTCTGTAAAGCCGAATACAATCCGGATGACAGCAGTACGAAATGAGAATGGAAGCATTATATTCTGTTCGGGTTTAACCTGCTTGAAATGCATAATTATTCATTCCGGAGGTAAAAAATATTGACAAAGGAAAACGGGAAAGAGTGAGAGGGGGAGAAAGTGAGAAAGGGTGAGAGGGTGAGAAAGTGAGGGGGTGGGAGTGTGGAAAAGGCTTTTTGAGGACGCGGGAGGGGGCTTGGGGGCGCGGGAGAGGTTTTTTGAGAGGATGGGATGGGCTTTTTGAGGGGGTGAAAGAGGCTTTTTGGAGGTGTGAAAGAGGCTTTTTGAGGGTGCGGAAGAGGCTCTTTGGGGATGCGAAAGAGGCTCTTTGGCGAGACGGAATGGGCGGTACGGATTGTCGTGATGGTGCAAATAGCTGATTGTCAATGATGTATGTGAAACGCTGAAAACTCGCGTATTTGCGCCCGAAGAGTCGTAAGGACAGAAAAACGGCGGTATTTTCAGGTTACGGTGAATATTTATTCATGACGCAAGGTGTGTTTCCGTATATTTATGCAAAGCCGCGGTGTCAGTCTTCTATATACACATAACTGCTCTCAACGTGTATCGTCTCCTCGGCTATAAGCTGTTCCAGAGCCGTGTCGAGAGCGTCAGATGGCAGCCGGAGCGAGAGCAGTTCGGTGAGGTGATGCCTCTTTCTGTCGTCGAGCAGTGCGGTTATCATGTCCCTCGCATCCCTGAGCAGACGCTCGGTGTCGGGCATCCTCTTGTGCGCCAGGCACACGTCGCACTGTCCGCAGTCTGTCGAGCGCGGCTCGTCGAAGTATCTCAGCAGCTGCCTGCTACGGCATACGTTGTCGTTGGTGGCATATCCTATTACGGTGTTTATCCTTTTTGCGAACTGCTCCTTGCGGTCTTCGTACACGTCGCGGGTTATGATGAGGTCCTCGCCGTCCACCCTGTCGCGCGTATAAGTGATGAAAGGCGTCTTGCTTCGCGGCACGAAGTGGAGTATGCGTTTCTGTGTGAGCCCTTTCAGCAGCAGGTATATCTGCTGGCTTGTGAGTCCTGCCTGCGCGGCTATCATGTCCTCGTCGATGTAAGTGTAGTCGATGAACAGCGAGCCGTAGTTTCTCAGCAGTGTGGTTATGAGCCTGTCCTCAAGCGGCGAGAGCTCGTTGAGCATGTAAAGATGGTCGCGCGAAATGAGGAAGACAATGCGCGGGTCGGAGTTCGGGTCGGTGTTGTATTCTATGTATCCGGCACGTTCGAGTATCTTCAGCGCGGCGTCGGTCTGTACCGGGAAGAGCTTGTATGTGCGGCAGAATTTCCTTATGTCGAACATGAATGTGTGTCCGCAGCCGTTGTTCACGGCAATCTGGAAGAATCCGGCGAGATGGTCGTACACGCTGCGGATGTATTCCTTCTCCGGAAACTCGTCGGCTATGCGCTTCTGGAGTTTGGTGTCGTCGCTGCCGTTATAGAGCATCACGGCATACGACTTCATCCCGTCGCGCCCGGCACGTCCCGCTTCCTGGAAGTAAGCCTCGAGCGAGCTGGGGCAGTCGAAGTGTATCACCACGCGCACGTCAGGCTTGTCTATGCCCATGCCGAAGGCGTTTGTAGCCACCATGACGCGCTTCACGTCGTCGTGCCACAGTTTCTGCCGCTCGTCCTTCACTGAGTGTTCGAGCCCCGCATGATAGAATGTCGCCTCCACGCCGTTCTCCTCCAGCCACCCGCTTATCTCCGAGGCGCGCTTCCGGCTCCTCACATACACTATGGCGCTTCCCCTCACGCTGCGCAGTATATGCAGCATCTCGCCGCGCTTGTCTGTGGCATGCCGCACGATGTAGGCAAGGTTCTTGCGCTCGAAACTCATGCGGAACATGTTGCCGTCCTTGAACTTCAGCTTCTCCTGAATGTCGTCGGCGACCTGTCTTGTAGCCGTTGCTGTGAGGGCGAGCAGCGGTGCCTCAGGTTTTATCTGCCTGATGTCGGCAATGTGGAGGTATGACGGTCTGAAGTCATATCCCCACTGGCTGATGCAGTGAGCCTCGTCCACGGTGATGAAACTCACCTTCATGTGGCGCAGTTTTGTCTTGAACAGCTCTGAGGCAATGCGTTCCGGAGAGACGTAAAGCACCTTGGTGCTTCCGAGTATGCAGTTCTCGAGCGTGCGCAATATCTCGTGGCGCGTCATGCCCGAGTATATTGCGGCAGCCAGTATGCCGCGGCGGCGCAGGTTGTACACCTGGTCTTTCATCAGCGCGATGAGTGGGGTGATGACAATGCACACCCCTTCGGCGGCAAGAGCCGGTACCTGAAAGGTTATCGACTTGCCTCCTCCGGTCGGCATCAGTCCGAGAGTGTCGTGTCCGCTGCCGATGCTTTCTATTATGTCACGCTGTATTCCCCTGAACGCTGAGTGCCCCCAGTATTGCCGGAGTATCCTTGTGTATCTGTCAGAGCCGTTGCTCACGAAGGTCGGGTTTTGTGGTGTTGTTTTAGAACGGGTGCGGTTCCGCCTGTACGTTATCCTCTTCTTCCGCCGGACGTATGTCCTCTATCTGCAGCTGAACCATGTTTTTCTTGAATACGTTGTCCTCGAGTGTGTAGGCGATGTCGAAACTGCGCTTCGACTTTATGTACCTTGCCGATGCGCTCTGACCGAATGCTATGCCGTTGACAACGTTGCTCGACTTCGAGTCTACAAGCTCAAGCTTGATGTGTTCCTGCTCCCTTCCCACCACCTTACTTGTACCGTAGTCGTACACTCCCACCGTGCAGAAGATGGGTTTCGGGTTGCACGGACCGAAGGGTGAGAACTTCTTAAGGTCGTTGTGCAGTCTTTTGGTGATGTCCTTGAAGTCTATCACGGTGTCGATGTTGAGCATCGCCTCTGTCTGTTCGGGCTGTATGTGGTTGTCGACGTATTTCTGGAACCGCTGTCTGAACTCGGGTATGTCGTCCCACTTCAGAGTCAGTCCGGCGGCATATGTGTGTCCGCCGAAGTTGAGAAGGATGTCGCGGCAGCTTTTTATAGCCGAATATACGTCGAAGCCCGTGACGCTCCGTGCCGAGCCTGTTGCAAGGTCGCCGTCGCGTGTGAGCACAACTGTGGGTCTGAAATATATTTCCGTGAGGCGCGAGGCTACGATGCCGATGACTCCCTTCTTCCAGTTCTCGTCGTAAAGGACGATGGACGAGCGGTGACGCTGGCTTTCCAGACGAGCCACTATCTGGTTTGCCTCCTCGGTCATCTGCTTGTCTATGTCCTTGCGTTGTTCGTTGTAGCAGTCTATGTGCTTTGCTTTCTCCAGCGCATGCGAGAACTCTTTCTCCACAAGAAGGTCTACGCTCTCCCGTCCGTTATCTATTCTGCCCGACGCGTTGATGCGCGGTCCTATCTTGAAAACGATGTCGCTCATGGCTATCTCGCGGTTGTTCAGTCCGCAGATGTCTATTATCGCCTTCAGTCCGGTGCTCGGGTTCTGGTTGAGAATCTTCAGTCCGTGATAGGCGAGTATGCGGTTCTCGTCGGTCACCGGCACTATGTCGGCTGCTATGCTTACCGCACACAGGTCGAGCAGCGGCATGAGCCGTGAGAACGGAATGCCGTTGTTCTTGGCGAAAGCCTGCATGAACTTGAATCCGATGCCGCATCCGCACAGATGCTTGAAGGGATAGGTGTCGTCGCTGCGCTTAGGGTTGAGGATGGCAACTGCCTGAGGCATGTCCTCGTCGGGCACGTGATGGTCGCATATTATGAAGTCTATGCCGAGCGATTTGGCATAAGCTATCTCCTCGGCTGCCTTTATTCCGCAGTCGAGTATTATGATAAGCTTCACGTTGTTTGCATGCGCATAGTCTATGCCTTTCTTGCTTAAGCCGTATCCTTCATCGTATCTGTCGGGTATGTAATATTCTATGTTGGAGTAGAACTGAAGCAGAAAGCGGTACACCAATGCCACTGCCGTGCATCCGTCGACGTCGTAGTCGCCGTACACCATTATGCGTTCTTTCCTTCCCATGGCGTCGTTCAGTCTGTCGACAGCGACATCCATGTCTTTCATCAGAAAGGGATTTATGAGGTCAGACAGTTGCGGATGAAAGAAGCGTTTGGCTGCCGACTCGGTCGTTATGCCGCGTTTTATGAGCAGACCGGCAAGAATCGGACTTATGTTAAGCTTTTCTCCTAACTCTTCAGCCGCCTTTATCTCTTCGGATGTCGGTGGTTTGTAATTCCATTTGAAAAGCATTATATAGTTTAGTTTTTTTATTCTGCATGAGGCGAATGTGCGGATTGACACGCACAAACTGCCCGTAAAGTTACAAAATAAAAATGGAAATCATTGTATGGATAATGCGTTTTTGTAAAAAAAACAGTGCAAGCGAGCGCAATGAAAGCTTGCTTTCAGATTGCAGAGCGCAGCCTGTTTTATGTAAAAACAGTGCAAGCGAGGGCAATGAAAGCTTGTTTTCAGATTGCCGAGTGCAGCCTGTTTTATTCAAAAACAGTGCCAGCGAGCGCAATGAAAGCTTGTTTTCAGATTGCCGAGTGCAGCCTGTTTTATGTAAAAACAGTGCCAGCGAGCGCGATGAGACCATGTTTTCAGATTGCCTTATTCGGTCAGGCATGTATAAAAAAAGGCTGCGGGGCAGGTCCGTTCCGCCTCACCTTCCATTCCATCCGGAATGTGCCGGTGTGTGCGTTTCCCTGCTCCGCAGTCCTGTAAGCGTTTGCCGTGCGGTTTTATTCACCGATGCCGGCTTTCTTCACAGCATCCTCCATCTTCTTGCGGATGTCCTTAGGTATGGCGTTGATGTTCACCATGTAGTCCATTGTGTTGGCAACGATGAAGTTCTTCGACATATACCATATGCCTTTATAGTCACCGGCTTCGCCCCATGAGTTCTTCACCATGTAGTATTCCTTGCCGTTCTGGTCCTTCGCGATACCGAAGATGAGCATTCCGTGGTCGTCTGTCAGCTCCCAGTTGTCAAAGCGTTCCTGACGCTTCTCCTGTGTCGGAGTGAGCTCCGGAACCTTGCATCCGAGCGAGTCGATGATGTTTGTCCTCTTCGAAGACGACAGTTTGAGCCAGCGTGCCATGTCGCTGCCTGCATAGCTCTGCATAGCGTCGGTGTCGTAAGAGTAGGCGAGACCAGAGCGTGTGAATCCTTCCTCGCTCACGTCACCGCCCCATGCCACTGTGTAACCGTTCATCACGGCGTTGTCGATGATGCGTGCCATGTCGTCGATGGGCAGGTTCCATGAACCCGGGTTGCGCCAGTTATCCTGTACCTCAACCGGGAACTTGGTGTAGAAAGGATGGTGTGTGTAGCTTGTTACGGTGACATAGTTGTTCCAGTCGAGTCCGAGGCTTGCCGCAAACGACTTCGGAGTGTATGTCTTTCCCTCATATGTGAAGTTCTCCGGGCATTTTCCGAGATAAGCGTCGAGTATGCCCTGCAGTCCGACCTTCCACTGTCCGGATATCTTCTTAGCCTTGCTCTTCGAAACGGCGGCTACATACGGTTCCATCAGAGAGAAGAACTCGTTGAAGTTGTTAAGCGAGTCGCCGTAGAGAGAACCAGGGAACGGCATCGCGTCTTCGGGGCAGATGCCGTATGTTTTCAGCACATGATAGACGTCGTATGCCGATCCTCCCTGTGAGAACTGGCAGTCGCCGTGCAGTCTTACCACCTGAATGGCACGCTCCATGTAGTTCTTGTTAGCCACGAAAGACTCGCAGAGGTCGTATGTCTTGCCCGTTGCCTTGAGTATTTCGCTCTCAAAGAAGGCAAGCGTAGAGTAGTCCCAGCATGTTCCACTGCGGCTTTGGTCCTTGATACTTGTAATCGGATTCTCCTTGACAACGGTGAAAACAGGCTTGTTACTGTTCTCTTTCTTGTCCTGGGCGCTCACTCCCATGGCCACCATGGCGAGGAACGCAAGTGTCATAATCTTCTTCATAGTGTGTTGTTATGTGGTTTGTTTTTTATTGATTGTTCTGCATGAATGCCTCGACATCTTTCGGATGATAAGGTATTCTCTTCTCTCCGATGAAGCGGCATCCGTCTTCTGTTATGAGGATATCGTCCTCGATGCGTATTCCTCCGAAGTCCTTGTAGGTCTCGAGCAGGTCGAAGTTGATGAACTCCTTGCAGTGTCCGTCGGCTTTCCATTCGTCTATGAGCGCGGGGATGAAGTATATTCCCGGCTCGTCAGTGACCACGAAGCCCTTCTGAAGGCGTCGTCCCATGCGCAGGGCGTTTGTCCCGAACTGCTCAAGATTTGGTCGTGTCTCCTCGTCGAAGCCCACGTTTGTCTGACCGAGACCCTCCATGTCGTGCACGTCCATGCCCATCATGTGTCCCAGTCCGTGCGGCAGGAACATGGCATGCGCGCCTGCTGCCACCGCCTCATCGGTGTCGCCTTTCATCAGTCCGAGCTCTTTCAGGCGTTCGGTCATCAGGCGGCACACTGCAAGATGGACGTCGAAGTATTTCACTCCAGGCTTCGCCACCTCCAGCACGTGGTCATGGCACGCCTCGACTATGCTGTATATCTCCAGCTGACGCTGTGTGAAGGTGCCGCTTACAGGCATTGTGCGCGTGTTGTCCGAGCAATAGTTGTTGATGGTCTCTGCTCCGGCGTCGCACAGCGCGAGCCGTCCTGCCTGCAGGACGCTCATCGACGGGTTGCCGTGCATTATCTCTCCGTGCTGGCTGTATATTGTGGGGAAGCTCGTCATGGCTCCGTATGAGTGGGCTATTCCGTCTACCTGACCGCCCACGAACTTCTCCGTCACTCCGGGACGTGTAAGCCTCATGGCAGTGGTATGCATGAGATAGCCTATCTCCGCAGCCCTCTCCAGCTCCTCTATTTCCTGCTGTTCCTTCACCGAACGCATGCTCACCACCGCCTTTATCAGCTCCATGCTTGCGGCTTCCTTCTGCTGCACCGGGTGTATTCCGAGCAAATCGAATATCTGTATCTTTATGTCGTGGCGGTAGGGCGGCAGGAAATGTATCCTGCGTTTCTGCCTCAGAGCCTCGTTGCATGTGTTTTTCAGCGCGCGCATCGGTGCCGTGTGCTCCACGCCTACCTGTGCGGCGAGGTCGTGAACGCTATCCACGCTGCCATACCATACGATGTCCTCGATGTCGATATCGTTGCCGAAGACAGTCTCACTGTTGTTGTCTATGTCGATGACTCCTACGAGTCCGTCTCTGTTCAGACCGAAATAATACAGGAACGAAGAGTCCTGTCTGAACGGATAATAACCGTTGCTCGGGTAGTTACAGGGCGACTCGTTGTTGCCGAAAATAATTATTATGCCGTCGTTCACAAGACTTCTGAGCCTTGCCCGGCGGTTTACGTAGGTCTGTTTGTCAAACATATATTAAAAATTCGTGTCAATTGATTGCAAAGTTACAACTTTTATATTTAAAATGTGTAATTTTGCAGAGTGATTTAAACGTTTTTTTTGCAGATGGACAACAATACGGGGCTTGTGCTTGAAGGTGGTGGCATGCGTGGCGTTTTCACCACCGGAGTGCTCGATTCGTTCATGAAGCACGGTTTATATTTTCCCTACATCGTGGCTGTTTCGGCTGGGGCGTGCAACGGCATGTCGTATGTCAGCCGCCAGCCGCGCCGCGCCCGCATTTCCAACATCGACTATCTGGCGCGCTACGACTACATAGGGCTGCGCTATCTGTTCACGCAGGGCAGCATATTCGACCAGAAACTGCTTTACGACAAGTTTCCGAACAGCTACATACCTTTCGATTTCGACACGTTCTTCAAGAGCGAGACAGAGTTTGAGATGGTGACAACCAACTGCCGCACAGGTCTTGCCGAATATCTATCAGAGCGTCACGACCGTCAGCGCGCGCTCGATGTGGTGCGCGCGTCGAGCAGCCTTCCGTATGTGAGCAAGATTGTCTTTGTGGACGGAAAACCCATGCTCGACGGGGGAATAGTAGACAGCATACCCGTGGAACATGCCATGCAGAAGGGCTACAGCCACAATGTGGTGGTGCTGACCCGCAATAAGGGCTACCGCAACGACCGCCGCGACATTAAGATTCCGCGCTTCATCTACCGCGACTATCCGCGTCTGCGCGTGGCGTTGAGCCACAGGATAGAGGTGTACAACCGCCAGCTCGACATGATAGACCGGCTGGAGCAGGAGGGACGCATCACCTGCATACGTCCCCAGCGACCCATGGAGGTGGACCGGATAGAGAAAGACACGAAGAAGCTGGAGGCTCTCTACGAGGAAGGCTTCGCGCTTGGCGAAGCCTTCTGTAAGGATTATGGCGGCGCGAAGTAGCCGCGCGAATGTTCTCTGATGACGTGTCACGTCAGCGCAAGGCAGGTGTCCTGCCGCTTGCTTATGCCATTGTCTGCATTGTGTCCTGACTTTCCGCGTCGGCGTTTTCCTCTACGTATTTCGGTGACGGACCGTATTTGTTCTCCTCCTTCTGACTGTCCTGGCAGTAGAATATGAGCAGGATGATGCCGTAGATGACTCCAGCCAGCAATCCGATGCCGATGAATCCCATTGCCATACCTTCACCCAGAGCCTCCACTATTTCCACCGACGACATCGAGCTCAGGTCTGCCGCGGACGCACTGGCACCGAGAGCGGCGATGACAAGAGAACATGCAACAATGATGTATATGGTTCCGCATATCATGCTGACGCCATACCACCATCCGCTTCTGCCCGTGTCGTGCAGGCGGCGGAATGTGATAGGTATCATCGCCAAGCCCAGCAGAATCGATATCAAGGTTCCTATGAACGGTATGAACGAGCAAATGAAGTTGATGATGAATACCGTAAGGTAAGTCCACCAGTACTCTGAACGGCGCGAACGCCCCTTGAACTGTGTTACCTTCTTACATGCCGCGCCCAGCGCTTCTGTAAATCCCAACTGTGGAAGTACTGTCAATTCTCTCATGTTTAATTTAGGTTTTAAATGTGTAGCCCAACGTATTGTTATGTTGTCTGCTCCGGAGTGGGCTCCGTTTCTCCGTTGGCAGGCTTGTGTCGGTTGTGTCGCGGCGCGCCGTCTGCTTATCTCAGGCGCACCGGTTTTCCTTTCCGCGCGCTTTTCACCGCCGCGTCAAGAATCTCCACTACGGTCAGGTTGTTCTCCAGCGAGGCGAGGTCGGTGGCGTTCACCTTTATCTCTCCTCTCACGGCAGCCTTCAGATAGCGGAACGAGTCGTCGTATGGAGCTTCGAGAGGCGTGGGTTTCACGTCGCTCTCCTTTCCGTTCCTGTATAGCGACATGCGCGACGGCGCGCTTTGGTATATATATCCATTCGAGCCGTATACGTACATGTCCTTGCGGTTCATGGGCCAGTTCCACGACGGCATAAGCTGCACCGTGACGTCTGGATATTGCAGTATGATTGTGGCGTCGTCGTCCACTTTAGGGTATTTTTCGGGTTTCTGGCTGTTTGTCACGGCATATACGCTCAGCGGCTTCCGCCCTCCGAAGAGCCACGTGGCGAGGTTGGCGCCGTAGCATCCGAAGTCGGTTATGGCGCCTCCGCCGTTCATCACCGGGTCGGTAAGCCACGTTGTGAAATCCTTTCCGCACCCTATCTCTATCGGACCTTGGTGTCCGTCATAGACAAGTATGCGTGTGATGTAGCCTATGATGCCGTCCTTCACCATGCGGTATGCCTCGTGGTTTGAACTGTACCAGCTCGTCTCATAGTTTGTGAGCAGCAGTATGCCGTGCCCGCGTGCCAGCTTTGCCATGCGGCGGGCGTGCCTGTTGTTCACCGCCAGCGGCTTTTCCACCATCACGTGTATGCCTCTCGGCGCGCAAGCCTCCACCACTTCCATGTGGTCGTATATCGGTCCGTAAGCCACGACAGCCTCCGGTCGCGTGGTGTCGAGCATCTCTCCGAGATCGTCAAAGGCGGGTATGGTGCTGTCGTGCCTTATTAGTCCGTTGTCGCGGCGCATGCGGTCGTCCTTCTCCCATACGCCAACTACCTTGAAGTCGCCCCTGTCCATGCGCGAGATTATGTCGTTGAGATGACCGTGAGCCACTCCTGCCACAGCCACGCGCAGCTCATTTCCGTCTCCTCCGGGTGCCGCCTCCGCCGCCGTGCGGCATATCATGAGCATCGTGATGAGACATAGGGCTTTGCTTAGGAAGTTCAGGTTTTTCATATCTTTATTGTCGTTTGTCGCGTTTACGGGTCTTGCCTGTGCGCCGTGAGGAGTGCCGCCGCGCCGGTCATCTGTCCAGAAGGTCGGGCCGCAGCCGCCTTGTGCGCTCCATAGCCTGCTCCATTTCCCATTCCTTTATCTTCGCCTCGTTGCCGCTGAGGAGTATTTCGGGCACCTTCCATCCCTTGTATTCCGCCGGGCGCGTGTAGATGGGGGCAGACAGCATGTCGTCCTGGAAGCAGTCGCTCAGCGCGCTCTGCTCGTCGCCTATCACTCCGGGCACCACTCTCACTATGGCGTCCGCCATGACGGCGGCTGCAAGTTCGCCTCCGGTGAGCACATAGTCGCCTATGCTTATCTCGCGTGTTATGAGGTGGTCGCGCACCCGCTGGTCTATGCCTTTGTAGTGCCCGCACAGTATTATCATGTTTTCCTTCATCGAGAGGTCGTTTGCCACGTGTTGGTCAAAGCGTTCGCCGTCGGGCGACGTGAATATCACCTCGTCGTAACTGCGCTCCGCCTTCAGTGCCGAAATGCACCGGTCTATCGGCTCGCACTGCATCACCATTCCTGCGAATCCCCCGTACGGATAGTCGTCTACGCGCCTCCACTTGTCTGTGGTGTAGTCGCGCAGGTTGTGCAGATGTATCTCCGCCAGTCCTTTCTTCTGTGCCCTTGCGAGTATTGACTCGTTTATGAAGCCTTCGAGCATCTCCGGCAAGACTGTGATAATGTCTATTCTCATGATTTGCAAATTTATTGAAAAATATCGTAAGTTATATTGTCGGATGGTTAAATAAAATAAAAAGCAATGCGAGACGGTGAGAAGGTGGGAGGGTGAGGAGGGGGAGAGGGCTTTGTAGAGGTAAAAAGGTAAAAGGGTAAGAAGGTAAAGGAGGAGGTGGGAGGGTGAGAAGGTGGGAGGGTGAGGAGGGGAAAAGGTGAGGGGATGAGGGCGGGGCTGCGTGTGCGTGTAGGGATAATTATGGTGCGGCAAGTGTTAAATTGAACGTCAGGATGGGAGCGTTTTTCATGTCGTGCGAGTGTTTTGGGTTGAAAAATGTGATTTTCTGACGGTGTGTGTAAATGTCTGTGGCTCAGTGCGTTGTATGTGGATGGCTTTCAGAGGGGACTCTCAGGGGGTGCGGAACGGGCTTTTTGGTGGTGCGAAAGAGGCTTTTCTGAGGTGTGGAATAGGCTTTTTAGGATGGCGGAACGGGCTTTATGGCGTGGCTGAACGGTGTCTTTGGCGTCTCCGGAATGTGAGAACGGCATGCCGGAATGGTATGTATGGGGGTATGGAAGGTGTTTTTGCGATGTCCGGAATCTGTGGTGCGGGAAGGCTGGCGGGGCTTTTCCGTAGGTGTGTTAACATAAAAATGTTAAAATGTATCTTGCTTGGCTGCGTGTAAAAGTAAGGCTCTCATCAGCCTCTTGTCGCCGTATGCCAGCCCTGTATGGTGCCAGCCTCCGTCTCACTCCTTGTTCACCCCGTATCCGAACAGTGCGAAGTCGCCTTTCAGAGGGTCGTCGGGAAACACCTCCAGCATAGCCTGCGTCAGACGGCGTGCCGCACTCATCGACGCTGTACGGCTCCGGAGGAGTCCCAGCCGCTGCGACTGCTGCACCACGTGCGTGTCGAGCGGCATGATGAGCGTGCGCTTGTCGATGAACCGTGTCCACAGTCCGAGGTCGACGGGTGAACTGTCGCGCACCATCCATCGCATGAACATGCACACTCGCTTGCATGCCGACTTGGTGTCGCGCGGTATCACCGTGCTTGCCTCGTGCGCCGCGAAGTATGCGCATATGGCGTTCACCGCTCCGTATCCGTCGGTGGCGTTCGCCCTGACAAACTGTCCGAGGCTGCCGTGCTCCGTGAGAAGAAGGCGCAGGGTGTGCAGCAGCTGGTGCACGTCGTGCCGCGTATAGAGGCGGTAGTAGCACCTGCCGTCGTCGGGAATGTCTGTCTGGAAGCTTCCGCTTCTCACCCATTCGTCCATCCTTCCGCCCGAGCTGTCGAGCATGTATTGTATTTTCGGGAAGAACTGTTTGCGCGAGCCGTAGCTCAGGCACGACGCCGCGAACGCCATGACCTCCCTGTCTGCCGCCGCCTCCACCTTGTGCATGAACAGGCTGGGGTCGTCTTTCAGAAAGTCCGCCGTCTCATATCTCTCCGCAAGGAGTCTTATATAGTCTGCTGTGTTGTTGTCCATTGTGTCTTGTGTTTTTTAATATCGGGGTGCAAGCTTGTCCTGTTCGCTTCACCGCATAAAAAAAGCGACAACCTTCACAGGCGACCGCTTCGAATCTTCAATAGGTATTAGTCTCTTCCATTAAGGTAAAAAGATTGTTTTCAGGATAACGTTTACAAAGATAGGACATTTTTTATGTCTGCCAAAATATTTTATTCCTTTTTTCCAAAAAAGTACCCTGTGTGCGCACACAGCATGCTTTTTTACGGTTTGGAACAATAAAATTTATAATAAAACTGTATAAAACGGTTATATGCGTATGCCGGTGTGACGGTATGATTTCCCCGTCCGGACGTTGCGGAAAATACGTCAGTCAGCAGTTACACATTATTATATATATGTGCTCAGAGTGATTGCGGATATGCGTTTTATTCTTCATGACGCATGCCGGAGGAAGTTTTTTCTGACCGACATTATGCATATGGCACGACAGGTGTGACGCCCTCGTCCGGGCGTTTGCGCCAAACCTGAGACCAATGAGTGCGCCGCCATGACGAAAGACTGATGAAGCCAGATTGTCAGTCATACTTTAAATATTTTCGGGAAAGTGGCGTGCGGAGCCGATTTATTTTATTATATTTGCGCTTCCACGTGTTTTTTCCTTTACCGATGTCAGCCGTCGGCGGTTTCATGGCGGCTGCATCGTTACAGTTGAAAGTATAAAATATTCCGGAATATGGAGATAGTTTATTTAATGATAGGTATGGTTGCCGGCGGCGTGACGGCTTTCTTTTTCATGCAGTCGAAGATAAGGGGGGTGAGAACGGAGCTTGCGCTTGCCGCGCAGAAGGCGGAGCAGCTTGATCATACTGCCGCGCAGCTCAGGGCGGAGACCGACGCCGCCAGAGCCGGAACGGAGGAGATGAACGGCAGACTGACGCAGGCGTTGTTGGAGGCGGAGCGTTCTGCCGCCGAGCTGAAGGCAGAGAAGGAGCACAACTCCAAGGAGATGCAGATGAGGCAGGAGCAGTTCGCCCAGCAGCTGAAGACCGTTCAGGAGCAGTTTGCCAACCTTGCTACCAGGGTGCTCAGCCAGACCACCGACCGCCTGAAGGCTGACAACTCAGAGAGTATGGAGAATATCACCAAGCCGTTGCGCGACAATCTCAAGCAGCTTCAGGAGGCTATACGCCTCACTAACAGCGAGACGGCAAAGAGCACAGCGTCACTTTCAGAGCAGCTTAAGGCCATGAGCGACCAGACAACGAAGATAGACCGCACGGCTACGATGCTCACCAACGTCATAAGAGGGGGCAACAAGGCGCAGGGAAACTGGGGAGAGCGCATGCTGACCGAGATTCTCGACGCGCAGGGATACAGGTTGGGGACCGACTACGACGTGCAGCAGACCATCACGGACGACAAGGGCAACATCGTCGTAAGCGACGAGAGCGGCAAGAGGATGATTCCCGACGTCATACTGCATTATCCCGACAACGAGGACGTAGTGATAGACTCGAAGATGTCGATAGACGCTTACTATCAGTATGTGAATACGGACGACGAGACGCTCAAGCGCAAGTTTGCCGACGACCTTGTGAAAAGCGTGCGCACGCAGGCTGTGAACCTCGCGCGGAAGGACTACAGCCGATACATCACAAAGCCGCGGCGGGCAATCGACTTTGTCATAATGTTCGTGCCGAACGAGGGCGCGCTGCAGCTGGCACTGGCTCACGACCCCAAGATTTGGCGCGAGGCGTTCGACCGGCATGTGTTCATCACCGGGCAGCAGAACCTCATGGCGATACTCAGGATGATTCAGATAGCATGGCGGCAGTATGCACAGACCGAGAGCCAGAAGAAGGTTTTCGAGATGGCGGACGAGATGATAAAGCGCGTGGGGGAGTTCATCAAGAGGTTCGACAAGCTCAAGAAGGACATCGACACGCTGCATAAGGACTACGACGATGCCTACAACAAGGCTTACACAGGACGCCAGAGCATAGTGCAGAAGGCAAACGAGCTGAAGTCGCTCGGCGTGAAGGAGAGCGCAAACTACCCGATACCGGAACCGCAGACACTTTTAAACGAAGATGATGAAGAAAAATAAGAAAAGACTGTTGTTTGTCTGTCTCGGCAACATATGCCGCAGTCCGGCTGCCGAGGGAGTGATGAGGACACTTGTGGAGAATGCCGGACGCGGTGACGAATTCGTCATCGACTCCGCCGGAATAGGCGGATGGCACGTCGGACAGTTGCCCGACAGCCGCATGCGCAGGCGCGGGGCGGTGCGCGGATACAGGTTTGACAGCAGGGCGCGGCAGCTTTCCGAAGCCGACTTCAGCCGTTTCGACCTTATCCTTGTGATGGATAACGCCAACGTGCGGGCGGTAAAGGCGATGGCGTCCGCGCCTGAGCAGAGGGACAAGGTGAGGATGCTCGGCTCGTATATGACATCGCATGCCGGTGTCAGTGAGATACCCGACCCTTACTACGGTGACGATTCCGACTTCGACTATGCCCTCGATCTCATCGAGGATGCGTGTCGGGGACTGCTCGCAGAGATGTGATTTGACCCGAATCAGCCGTCATGCCGCATCCGCATTCCGTGCTTACGGCATGTTGTTGTTTTCCATATTATGCAGAAAATGCAATGGTTAGGATTGTATAAGAATGGAAAACAGAATGACGACGGCAGTACGTAAGAGGGTCAAGGAGTCGGTCATTGTACTTTTATTTTTTCTTTTTTATAAAACATTCTGCGGCAGTCAATGTCGCAGCAAGCTCTCATTGCGCTCGCTGGCACTGCTTTTTTATAAAGCAGGCTGCGCCCGGCAATGTAATAGCAAGCTCTCATTGCGCTCGCTGGCACTGCTTTTTTATAAATCATGCTGCGTCCGGAAATGTCATGACAAGCTCTATTGCGTTCACTGACATTGCTTTTTGTATAAAAATGCAACATATTTATCGGTTTGCTTAAATATTAATGTCAGTTTGCTAACTATATTGAATGAAATGATGCAAATATGATTTTTTTTTGTATATTTGCATCCAATCAAAAGCAACATAAGATGATTCTGGATTACGAAATGCTGAAGAGCTTCTACTCTTCATATAATAATAAGGTAGCGAAGGTAAAAGGATTGTTAGGCAGACCGCTTACTTATGCGGAGAAAGTGCTGTATGCCCATCTGTTTGATGAGAACGGACTGAGGCGGTATGAGCGCGGAACCGACTATGTGGACTTCCGCCCCGACCGTGTGGCTATGCAGGACGCGACGGCGCAGATGGCGTTGCTGCAGTTCATGAACGCCGGAAAAGACCGTGTGGCTGTGCCTGCGTCGGTGCACTGCGACCATCTCATAAAGGCAGATGCCGGTGCGGACAGCGATCTGCCGGCTGCAATGACAGCCAACAGGGAAGTGTATGACTTCCTGCGCTCCGTATCCGCCAGATATCACATAGGGTTCTGGGGACCGGGCGCGGGCATCATACATCAGGTGGTGCTCGAGAACTATGCCTTCCCCGGAGGAATGATGGTGGGCACCGACTCACACACTCCCAACGCCGGAGGACTCGGTATGGTGGCTGTGGGAGTGGGCGGCGCGGATGCCGTCGACGTGCTCACGGGTCAGCCGTGGGAACTGAAGATGCCCAAGCTCATAGGTGTGCGGCTGAGCGGAAAACTCTCCGGGTGGGCGTCGCCAAAGGATGTCATACTTCAGATTCTCGGCATGCTGACCGTCAAGGGCGGCACCAACGCCATACTTGAATATTTCGGCGACGGTCTCTCTTCTATGTCGGCAACAGGCAAGGCTACCATATGCAACATGGGAGCGGAGCTTGGCGCGACCTGCTCCATATTCCCGTTCGACGACAACGGGGCGGAATATCTGTGCCGTACGGGGCGTGAGGAGATAGCCGCAATGGCGCGCACGTGCGCCGATGACCTGCGTGCCGACGACGAGGTGTACGCAAATCCGGAAGCATACTACGACAGTCTGATAGACATCGACCTAAGTAAGGTGGAGCCACATCTCAACGGTCCGTTCACGCCCGACGCCGCGACGCCTGTCTCTCAGATGAAAGCCAGGGTGGAGGAGTACGGATTCCCGCCCGCAGTGGAGGTGGGACTGATAGGCTCGTGCACCAATTCATCTTATCAGGACCTGTGCCGTGCCGCATCGGTGGCGCGTCAGGCTTATGAGAAAAACATCCCTGTAAAAGGACAGATAATAATCAATCCGGGCTCTGAACAGATACGCCGCACTGCCGAGAGAGACGGTATACTTGACGACTTCAGGCGTATCGGCGCCGTGATAATGACCAATGCGTGCGGTCCGTGCATCGGACAGTGGAAGCGGCATACCGATGACAATGAGCGGAAAAACTCCATCGTGACATCGTTCAACCGCAACTTCAGACGCCGTGCGGACGGTAATCCGAACACATATGCCTTCATCGGCAGTCCCGAACTGACCATGGCGCTCGCCGTGGCGGGCCGTCTCGACTTCAATCCGGCAACCGACGCGCTGCAGGACGGCTCCGGACACAGTGTGATGCTCGACGAGCCGCACGGCAATGTGTTCCCTCCCGAAGGGTTCTATGCCACGGACGAGGGGTTCGTAGAGCCTCCCGCAGACGGCAGCGGTGTGAAGGTGGCAATCTCGCCCGACTCCGACAGACTGCAGAAGCTGGCTCCGTTCGACCCGTGGGACGGCAAAGACCTGTGCGACATGCCGTTATTGATAAAGGTGAAAGGCAAATGCACCACCGACCATATATCCATGGCGGGACCGTGGCTGAGGTATCGCGGACATCTGCAGAACATCTCAGACAACCTGCTCATGGGAGCGGTGAACGCCTTCAACGACGAGAGCAACCGCGTGATATGCTTCACCGACGGTACGGAAAAGACCGTCTCCGCCGCAGCGAAAGCCTATAAGGCTGCCGGACTTGCGTCTGTCGTGGTGGCGGAAGATAACTACGGCGAGGGCAGCTCGCGCGAGCACGCCGCCATGGAGCCGCGCTATCTCAACGTGCGTGTGGTGCTGGCGAAGAGCTTCGCGCGCATTCATGAGACCAATCTGAAGAAACAGGGCATGCTCGCACTGACCTTCGCGGACAAGGACGACTATGATAAGGTGAGGGAGGACGACCGTATCTCGGTGACAGGACTCGGATCCTTCGAGCCCGGAAAGCCGCTCACCGTGACATTGAGACACGCCGACGGAACGACAGACACATTCGAGGCGTGCCACTCCTACAACTCAACTCAGATAGAATGGTTCCGCGCCGGCAGCGCGCTCAACTACGTCGGAAGGCACAGATGAGCGTCAGCCGGATAAAGGCGGCGTACATACCGGATAAGACTAATGGTTTTATCACACATTGAAGGAAATCCCAAAACAACCGAATAATAATGAAAATCGAAATGAAAAACGGCGTTCTAGCCGTGCCGGATATGCCTACAGTGCCCTTCATCGAGGGCGACGGCGTGGGCAGCGAGGTTTCTCCCGTGTGCCGGGAAGTGGTGGATGAGGCTGTGAGAAAGGCTTACGGCGGACGGAGGAAGATAGAATGGATGGAGGTGCTTGCGGGCGGCAAGGCTCACGAACTTACCGGAGAGTGGCTGCCGAAGGCTACGCTTGACGCCTTCACCGAATATCTTGTAGGAATAAAAGGTCCGCTGATGACACCGGTGGGAGGCGGCATGCGCTCGCTCAACGTGGCTTTGCGGCAGACGCTCGACCTGTATGTGTGCCAGCGTCCGGTGAGATATTTCCGTGGCATAGAGTCGCCTGTGAAGCATCCGGAGGATGTGGACATGTGCATATTCCGCGAGAACACCGAGGACATATACGCAGGAATAGAGTGGGAGGCAGGCACGCCCGAGGCGGAGAAGTTCTATAAGTTCATTTCGGAAGAGATGGGAGTGGGCAAGGTGAGGTTTCCTGCCACCTCGGCATATGGCGTGAAGCCTGTGTCGCGAGAGGGCAGCGAGCGGCTCATACGCAGTGCCATAGAGTATGCTCTGGCGCACGGACGCAAGACGGTGACGCTTGTCCACAAAGGCAATATAATGAAGTTCACGGAAGGAGGATTCAAGAAATGGGGCTACGAACTGGCTGAACGCGAGTATGGCAGTGAGCTGCGGAGCGGCAGGCTTGTGGTGAACGACTGCATATGCGACGCCTTCCTGCAGAACGCCCTGCTGCGTCCGCGCGACTATGAGGTCATCGCCACGATGAACCTTAACGGCGACTACGTGTCCGACATGCTTGCCGCGCAGGTGGGAGGAATAGGTATCGCGCCCGGCGCAAACATAAACTACGGCAGCGGACACGCCATTTTCGAGGCGACACACGGCATCGCGCCCGACATCGCGGGCAAGGATGTGGTGAACCCCTGTTCCATTATCCTCTCGGCGGTGATGATGCTCGAGTATATGGGATGGGGCGAGGCGGCGCGACTCATCACCTCGGCTATGGAGCGGCTTTTTGCCGGAGGACATGCCACGGCTGACCTCGCGCGGTTCATGCCCGACGGTAAACCGCTCGGAACGAGGGCTTTCGGCTCCATGCTCGCCTCCGCACTGTGACCGCACTGTTAATTTACCGGACGGACAAGTCGAGCCGTCCGGCAGTTTAAAACATACAAAACATAAGGTTATGAAGAAGGAATATCTGATATATAAGCTGTCTGACGAGGTGAAAAACTCGTGTAAGATAGACAACGAACTGTTTCCTAAGTATGGCGTGAAACGCGGATTGAGAAACGAGGACGGAAGCGGTGTGCTTGTCGGACTCACAAAGATAGGAAACGTCGTGGGCTACGAACGCGACGGGGAGGGCAGGCTCGTGCCCACCGCAGGCAAGCTTTACTACCGTGGCTACGAGCTTGACGACCTCGTGTCACCCATACTTGCCGAGAAGAGACTGGGCTTTGAGGAGATAGCTTTCCTGCTTCTCTCGGGCAATCTTCCCGACCGCGAGGAGCTCGCAGCGTTCAAAGAGCTCATCAACGACAACATGGCTCTGGACCATAAATCGGTAGTTCATATATTAGACCTTGAGGGTTCGAACATCATGAACATACTCGCGCGCACCGTGCTGGAGATGTACACGTTCGACCCTAACCCCGACGACCTGTCGCGCGACAACCTCATGCGCCAGGCGGTGGAGCTCACCGCGAAGCTCCCCACCATCGTGGCTTACGCCTACAACAGCTACCGCCACACCGTGCGCGGACGCTCGCTGCACATCCATCACCCGCATGAGAACCTCTCGATAGCCGAGAACTTCCTCTACATGCTGAAGGAGGGAGACTACACCGAGCTCGACGCGAGGATGCTCGACATGCTCCTCATCATACAGGCGGAGCACGGAGGAGGAAACAACTCCACGTTCACGGTGAGGGTGACGTCGTCGAGCCGCACCGACACTTACTCGAGCATAGCAGCCGGCATTGGCTCGCTCAAGGGTCCGCTGCACGGAGGCGCCAACATCAGAGCCATCAACATGTTCCACCATCTGAAGGAGAACATAAGCGACTGGACCGATATCGCGGAGATAGACACTTATCTTAACCGCATCCTCGACGGCGACGCCTACGACGGAAGCGGACTCATCTACGGCATAGGACACGCCGTGTATACCGTGAGCGACCCGCGTGCCGTGGAGCTGAAAAGGCTTGCCGGCGAACTCGCCAAAGAGAAGGGGCGCGACAAGGAGTATGATTTCCTCCGGCTGCTCGAGCAGGAGAGCATCAAGTGTGTGTCCGCCCGGCGCAAGACAAAGAAGCCTCTCTGCGCCAATGTGGACTTCTATTCGGGCTTCATATACGAGATGATAGGTCTGCCGCAGGAGATTTACACCCCGATATTCGCCATGTCGCGCATCGTGGGATGGATGGCACACCGCATAGAGGAACTCAATTTCGAGGGACGGCGCATCATCCGTCCTGCCTACAAGAGTGTCATGGAGGAGCGCACGTATGTGCCTCTGGCTGAACGCTGACACCGCAGACGGCATGGTGGCGGGGGTGTGAGGGCGTGAGCGAACGGCACTGACGTTATGACGCATGCCGCCTCCGGATATGGCATAAGGATATATGAAAGTGAATAAATATGCGTTTCCGGAAGTAAAAAATCTTTACAACGGAAATTCTCGAAAGAGAAAAGGCAATGTGACGGGAAACGTGTCGTGAGGCGTCGGAGACGCTTCCATCGGCACGCTTCCGTACTTTGAAAAACTGAAAACGGCTCTTCGGACACATAGGAGAGCCGTTTTTGTGTGCCATAATGACTGTACCGGCGTGCGGAACGGGCTTTGCCGTTGTGCGGAAGAGCCTTTTCCGCACCATGAAAGAGGCTTTCCCGCATGCCCGAAGAGGCTCTTCCATGACGTCGTAAAGTTTCTTTTCTGTACTGTGTCGGCGCAAGCCGCTGTGTGACAATGTCTTATGCAAACCTCGAAATACTGCGTTATTTGCAGCCGTATCCGCTTTCGCAGAATCTGAGGGCACTCTCGTGAAGTTGGCGATGCATAATTATGCGGATGTCCCTCAGTCTTTGCATAAATATGCAATGTGTGCGGCAGGCTTGCGTGACAGGCTCGCGCGGCTTGCCATTGCATGCGTGAGGCGCGGCGTAAACGGTGCGTGCGTGATGGCGCGATGGTGCGGATGTGGTGTGCGGACGGGCGTGTGAGGACGAATAAAAGATACTGTTTTGTTAAAATATATAAAATATGACGGCGTTTGTTTGGCTGTTCGGATAAATATTGATATCTTTGCACCGCTTTTAAGACAAGCAAGGGCGTTTAGCTCAGCTGGTTTAGAGCATCTGCCTTACAAGCAGAGGGTCGGCGGTTCGAATCCGTCAACGCCCACAGCCATAGCCGGATGTGATTTTGCATCCGGCTAATTTTTTGTCCGTATGTGTGTTGCCGTCTGTTCTCCGCGTGCGTGCTGTACGGCATACGGGAATATCCCGATATGTGAAAATAAACGTGCCGAAATGACATTAAAAGTTAAGTGTACATAAAATAAGAGAATCCGGAGGCTAAGTTTTGGCATTCTTTTCGCATGTTTCGATTTTAATTATTAATTTTGCAGCATCTTATAATAGGTATTTTTATGACACTTGACTTGCTTACTGCCATATCTCCGATAGACGGACGTTACAGAGGTAAAACGGAGGCATTGGCTGATTACTTTTCAGAATATGCGCTCATACGCTACAGGGTGCGTGTGGAGATAGAGTATTTCATCACATTGTGCGAGCTTCCGCTGCCTCAGCTGGCTTCGTTCGACCATTCTTTGTTCCCACGGCTGAGAAGCATCTACACCGCTTTCGACGAGGTTTGCGCACAGCGCGTGAAGGACATCGAGGCGGTGACCAACCACGACGTGAAGGCAGTGGAGTATTTCATAAAGGAGGAGTTCGACAAGATAGGAGGACTGGATGCGTATAAGGAGTTCATACATTTCGGACTGACATCGCAGGACATCAACAACACCAGCGTGCCGCTCTCCGTAAAAGAGGCTCTCGAGAAGGTGTACTGTCCGGCAGTGGAGGAACTTATAGCGCAGCTCAACGATTATGCCGAAGAGTGGAAAGACGTGGCGATGCTCGCCAAGACACACGGACAGCCGGCGTCGCCTACACGGCTCGGTAAGGAAATAATGGTGTATGTGTACCGTCTCACCGAACAGCTCAGGGAGCTGAAGGCGTGCAGGATGACAGTGAAGTTCGGAGGCGCGACAGGCAACTACAACGCCCATCACGTGGCATATCCGCAGTTCGACTGGAAGGCTTTCGGCGACCGGTTCGCCAAGGAGAAGCTCGGTATGGAGCGCGAGCAGTACACCACGCAGATAAGCAACTACGACTGCCTCGGCGGTGTGTTCGATGCCATGCGCCGGATCAATACAATCATCATCGACCTTGACCGTGATATGTGGATGTATATATCCATGGACTACTTCAAACAGAAGATAAAGGCTGGCGAGGTAGGGTCGAGTGCGATGCCTCATAAGGTGAATCCCATCGACTTCGAGAACAGCGAGGGCAATCTGGGAGTGGCAAACGCCGTGCTCCAGTTCCTCGCCGCAAAACTGCCGGTGAGCCGTCTGCAGCGCGATCTTACCGACTCCACGGTGCTCCGCAATGTGGGTGTGCCGTTCGGTCACGGTCTTATTGCCATAATGAGCACGCTGAAAGGACTGCGCAAGCTCATTCTCAACGAACAGAAAATATACGACGATCTCGACAACACATGGGCTGTGGTGGCTGAGGCTATACAGACAATACTGCGCCGTGAGGCTTATCCTCACCCTTACGAGGCGTTGAAGGCGCTTACCCGTACAAACAAGAAGATGACGGAGGAGACCATACACGACTTCATCAGGACACTCGATGTGAGCGATGAGGTGAAGGCGGAGCTGATGGCAATCACACCGCACAACTACACGGGTATATGACAGTGAATCATCATTTTACACATAACAGAGTTATATTTATTAGAGAGTTATAATTTATTAACCGGAGCCGTGAGGCCAGAACATCATCATTTAATATGGACTTAGAATTAGAAAACAAAGCTCAAGGGCAGTCTTCAGAGCAGAAAAACGAGGGTCAGGAGAACTCTGCCACAAACTATCAGAAGGATTATCGTAGCGGCACTCGTCCGCAACGTCCGCGCATCCGCGTGCAGCGCGCCTACACTACAGGGCGCAGCAACGGCGATGAGGGCGGATTCCGGCCGGAAGGTTTCGGGACGGGATTGCTGCAAAACAATAATAACACGGGCTATCAGCCACGCCAGCAGGCAGGCTATCGTCCGCGTTTCAATAACGCTGAGGGCAATCAGGGAGGCTATCAGGCGCGCCAGGGCGGATTCCAGCAGCGTGGCGCACGTCCTCAGCGCGGTGGCTATAACAAGAATTATCAGCAGGGAGGTTACCGTCCGCGTACCGCCGACTACGACCCCAACGCCAAGTATAGCATGAAGAAGCGCATCGAGTACAGCGAGAGTCACATCGACCCGAACGAGCCTATACGTCTCAACAAGTTCCTTGCCAATGCCGGAGTGTGCAGCCGCCGCGAGGCTGACGAGTACATAGAGGCAGGCGCAGTGACCGTAAACGGGACCGTGGTTACCGAACTCGGCACCAAGGTAAAGCGTTCGGACGAGATCAAGTTCCAGGATAATGTGGTGACACTCGAGAAAAAGGTCTACGTGCTTCTCAACAAACCGAAGGACTGTGTCACCACAAGCGACGACCCGCAGAACCGCAAGACCGTCATGGATATTGTGGGTAACGTGTGTCCGGAGCGCATTTATCCGGTGGGAAGGCTTGACCGCAACACGACCGGTGTGCTGCTTCTCACAAACGACGGCGACCTTGCGAGCAAGCTGACTCATCCCAAGTTCCTCAAGAAAAAGGTTTACCACGTGTTCCTCGACAAGAATGTCACCGCACACGACATGCAGCAGATAGCGGAGGGAATAGAGCTTGAGGACGGTGAGATACATGCCGACGCCATCGAGTATGCCAGCGATACGGACAAGAGTCAGGTGGGTATAGAGATTCATAGCGGCAAGAACCGCATCGTGCGCCGCATCTTCGAACATCTGGGCTATCGCGTCGTGAAGCTCGACCGTGTACAGTTCGCGGGACTGACAAAGAAGAACCTGCGTCGCGGAGACTGGCGTTTCCTCACTGAGAAGGAGGTCGACATGCTGCGCATGGGTGCTTTCGAGTAAACAGACATAACAATACATAATAACATAAACAGATGACGTGTCGGCCTGTTCGGACCGTGCCGCCGCCACATAACACGGCTTCAGTTGCCGGGGAAGGGCAGGGGCGCGGGCTGAAAAGGCTGACGGCATTTTATAACATATATATAATATGGAGACAATACGTAGAACAAAGGTAGTCGACATTCTCAAACGCACCGACTTCGGAGCGGTTGTCAATGTGAAGGGATGGGTGCGTACGCACCGCAGCAGCAAGGCTGTTGATTTCATAGCACTGAACGACGGCTCGACCATAAAGAACGTTCAGATAGTTGTCGATCCCTCCAAGTTCGACGAGAATATGCTGAAGCAGATCACCACAGGTGCCTGCATAAGTGCCACGGGAGTGCTTGTCGAGAGCCAGGGAGCCGGTCAGGCTTCTGAGATACAGTGCAGTGAGATAGAGATTTACGGTCTGTGCGGCTCCGACTATCCCATGCAGAAGAAGGGACAGAGCTTCGAATACATGCGCCAGTACGCGCACATGCGTCTGCGCACCAACACTTTCGGTGCCGTGATGCGCATCCGTCATAACATGGCGATAGCCATACACAAGTTCTTCCACGACCGTGGCTTCTTCTATTTCCATTCGCCCATCATCACCGCAAGCGACTGCGAGGGTGCCGGCGAGATGTTCCAGGTGACGACAAAGAACCTGTACGACCTTAAGAAAGACGAGGACGGAAAGATCATCTACAGCGATGACTTCTTCGGAAAGATGACGTCTCTCACCGTTTCCGGACAGCTTGAGGGTGAGCTCGGAGCCACTGCCCTCGGACAGATATACACGTTCGGACCGACGTTCCGTGCCGAGAACAGCAACACTCCGCGCCATCTTGCCGAGTTCTGGATGATAGAGCCCGAGGTGGCTTTCATCGACAAGGACGACCTTATGGACCTTGAGGAGGAGTTCATCAAGTATTGTGTGCAGTGGGCTTTGGACAATTGCAAGGACGATCTGGAGTTCCTCAACAAGATGATTGACAAAGGTCTCATCGCAAGACTTGAGGGAGTGCTGAAGGATTCGTTCGTGCGTCTCACCTATACCGACGGCATCAGGATACTCGAAGAGGCTGTTTCGAACGGCAAGAAGTTCGAGTTCCCGGTTTCATGGGGCATGGATCTCGCCAGCGAACACGAGCGTTACCTCGTTGAGGAGCACTTCAAGAAGCCCGTGATAATGAATGATTATCCTAAAGAGATAAAGGCTTTCTACATGAAGATGAACGAAGACGGACGCACGGTGCAGGGAACGGACGTGCTGTTCCCGCAGATCGGCGAGATAATAGGAGGAAGCGTGCGTGAGGAAAGCTACGACAAGCTCATGGCGCAGATAACGGAGCGCAACATCCCGATGAAGGACATGTGGTGGTATCTCGACACCCGCAAGTACGGAACATGCCCTCACGGCGGTTTCGGACTCGGTTTCGAGCGTCTCATCCTTTTCGTCACGGGCATGCAGAACATACGCGATGTCATCCCGTTTCCGCGTACTCCGAAGACCGCGGAGTTCTGAGAAAGGGCATCATCATATACGGACAATCCCGGAACAGAGCCTTTGCGCTTCTGTTCCGGGATTGTCTTTTTCGTTCCATACGGGCGGTCGTGCCCCATCAGCATCGCGTGCCGGTGACGGGTGTGCCGCTTTATGATTTTCCGGGAAAGCCTATGATGTCCTTCACTATTTCCCCACCTAATATTATACCTGCCGCCGCCGGCACGAAGGCATTGCTTGCCGGAACCGGGCGTTTTGAGGCTTCGGCACCGCTGTCCGGCGCGTCTTGTGCCGGTGAATGAGCGGGCTGCTCCTCGCTGTATACCACTTTCAGATGCTCTATGCCAGCCTTTCGCAGTTTCTTCCGCATGATTTTGGCTATCGGGTCCATGCTTGTCCTGCTCAGGTCAGCCACTCTGAACATTGTAGGGTCGAACTTGTTTGCCGCCCCCATGCTGCTTATCAGCGGCACACCGAGCCCGTGGCAGCGCATGGCTATGTCTATCTTCGCCTTTATTGTGTCTATGCAGTCAGCCACATAGTCGTATTCTGACAGGTCAATATTGCCCGCCTCCTCCGGCAGGTAGAACATGCGTATGGCATTGACGTCGCATTCAGGGTTGATGTCGAGAATCCTCCGGCGTGCCACATCCACCTTATACTCCCCGAGGTTGCTGTTGAGTGCGATTATCTGGCGGTTGAGATTGGTTATGCTCACGGTGTCGTTGTCGATGAGAGTGATGTGTCCCACACCGCTGCGAGCCATCACCTCGACGGCATAACCGCCCACTCCTCCTACGCCGAACACTGCAACGCGCGCTTTTGCGAGAGTCTCTATGGCGTCACGTCCGAACAGCATCTCTGTCCTTGCATACCACTTCTGCATCATCTGTTCAGTTTTATGGATTTGTCGGAGATGCTTATCAGCCTCCGTCTGTACAGGTCGCCGACGGCGCGTTTGAACACCTTCTTGCTCACATGGAACATGTTCTTTATGTCCTCCGCGTCGCTCTTGTCGCCCAGCGGACACGTTCCGCCGTTGCCGTGCAAGTATTCCAGCAGTGCCTCGGCGAAGTCTTTGGTGTGCCGGCGTCCCGACGGCTGCGCCATGAGGTCTATCTTCCCGTCTTCCCGTACGTTGCTGACGTAGCCCTTCATACGGTCGCCCGTGTGTATGTCCTCAAATATCTGGCTGTCGTAGATGAGTCCTTGGAACGTGTTGTCCACAATGACCTTGAAGCCCAGATCGGTCTTCTGCCACACCAGCATGTCCACCTCGTCGCCGCGACGGTATGGCGGCATGTCCTCGCTCAGGAAGTGTTCCACCTTTGCCGAAGCCATTATGCGGTAGCTCTCTTCGTCGATGTGCACGTGCACTATGTATCTCTTGCCTTTCTCCATGCGCATCTTCTGTTCGCGGAACGGGCAGAAGAGGTCTTTCATCAGTCCCCAGTCGAGGAACGCCCCGTGGTTGTTCACCCACGCCACTTCAAGATATGCGAAGTCGCCCACCTTCGCCCGAGGAATCTCCGTGGTAGCCACGAGCCTCTCCTCGTTATCGAGATAGATGAACACTTCCATCGTGTCGCCTGGGCATGCACCCTCCGGCACATAGCGGCGCGGCAGGAGTATCTCCCCCTCGTCGCCTCCGTCGAGGTACAGACCAAAGTCAACCTCCTTCACGACGGTAAGTATGTTGTAGTCGCCGAGCTTTATCATATGAGTCAGTCTTTTTGCTTTTGATGTATGTGAAAGTTCATTCGCCGTCGCGTGAACCATTGCTCTCCTCCGCAGCGTTTTCCGCGACGGGGTCGGAAACGTGCGTGACAGCCGTTGAGGAGCAGCTTTCGAGCATTCCGTCCTTCATCACTATGGTGCGGTCGGTTATCCTTGCCAGGTTCTCGTCGTGTGTCACTATGACGAACGTCTGCCCGAACTTGTCGCGCAGTTCGAAGAAAAGGCGGTGCAGCTCCTCCTTGTTCTTTGAGTCGAGGCTGCCGCTGGGCTCGTCTGCAAGAATCACCGCCGGGTTGTTCATCAGTGCCCTTGCCACCGCTACGCGCTGTTTCTCGCCTCCCGACAGTTCAGCCGGCTTGTGCGTGGCACGGTCTTCCAGTCCCATGAATCGCAGCAGTTCGCCTGCGCGTTCTTTCGCCTCAGCCTTGCCGGTACCCCCTATGAATGCCGGAATCATAATGTTCTCCAGTGCCGTAAACTCCGGAAGGAGCTGGTGGAACTGGAACACGAAGCCTAAGCGTCGGTTGCGGAAGTCGCCTATCTGTGCCGCGTTGAGTTTCCTCACGTCAGTCCCGTCGATGACGATCGAGCCGCTGTCAGGTCTGTCGAGCGTTCCGATGATCTGCAGCAGAGTGGTCTTTCCCGCTCCGCTCGGACCTACTATGCTCACCACCTCGCCTTTGTCGATGTGCAGGTCGATGCCTTTGAGCACCTGCAGTGAGCCGAAGCTTTTTGTAATTCCCTTGATGTCTATCATAAAATGCAGTGTGTTTGTCGTTTGTCTCTTGCCTTGGCGCGGCGTTAGTGTTGCCTCTCCGTGCGGCGTTCATTGCTCCGCGTTGCCGTCGGCAGGGCTTTTCCCCGACTTCTTCATGCGGTTTATCCACTTGCCGATGCTCTCGTATGCGCTGCGGTCCTCGGTGTGCTGAGGCTGTGCGAAGGTCATTTCGTCCATGGCGTTGCCGTGCTGGTCGGGGAAAATTATTATGAGATTTGTGCCGGAGAAATGCGTTGTCAGTTCCTCGGGCAGATATTCTATCGCGTTCTTGTATGACACGGTGCCCTTCCGCGCAGCCACAACCACAAATAGGTTGTCCCCGCTTATGTTCGCCGCGAGGCGTGGCAGCTCGTTCCAGTGGTCCATCGCCATGTATTCAGCCTTCACGTCCGGATGGTGCTGCATGGTGTATTTGTTGATGAGCGAGAGCGTGTCGGGGCGTCCGTGGAACATCATGCGGCACTCCATGTTGCCCGCGAGGCGGTCCAGACGTTCGAGCCAGCGGTAGAATCCCGGTTCGAACTGCGCCTTCGACGGCACCGCCACGTGTATGTGCCGTATGGTTGTTAGCGGCTGGTTGAGTCGCGCCATTATTATCTGGTTGTTCAGTCCGTTGAACAGGCTCTGGTGGAACGCGCCCCAGAACTTCTGCGACACCTCCTTGTGCATGTGCATCCCGATGATTATCTCCGACGCGCGGAACTCCTTGAAGGCATGCTTTATGCCGTTGGCTATGTTGGCGGCGACCCTCACCTGAGTCTGCATCTTCACGTCGGCAGCCGCCGCATACTTGCTCACATTCTCGAGAAGGCGTTGTCCGCGCTCCTGGTTTGCCCGCATGTCGTCGTCGTCGTACACCACGTTAAGCCCCACAATCTCCCGCCGCAGCTTAGGGTTGCGCATCATGATGGCAAGACTCAGCAGTCTGTTGGCATACTCGGGATACTTCATCGGTATGAGTATGCGCTCGTCGTCGGTCTGCTGTTCGTCCTGCGGCATGTCCTTGTCGCGCAGTATTATCTGCTGTGCAGCCGACTCGGTCATCATCGTCGATATGATGCACGTGAAGAGAATCATTATCACCACGGCGTTGAGCATCTCGTCGTTCACGAGCACCTGTCCCGGAGCGGTCTCTATCCTCATGCCCACCATTATCATGGCTATCGAGCCGGCGGCGTGTGCCGAGGTGAGTCCGAACATCATGTTGCCCGACGAGAGCGGCAGACTGAACAGGCGGGCTGACAGATATGCCGCTATCGCCTTGCCGAAGGTGCCTATGAAGGTTATGGCGAGCACCACCCATATGATGCCTGTCCCGGCGAAGAGCAGGCGCACGTTGATGAGCATTCCCACGCCTATGAGGAAATAGGGGATGAACAGGGCGTTGCCGATGAACTCTATGCGGTTCATCAGAGGCGACACGTGGGGTATGTAGCGGTTGAGTATGAGTCCGGCGACGAAGGCTCCGAAGATGCCCTCAAGACCCACTGCCTCGCTCAGGGCTGCGCTCATGAAGAGCATCGACATGACGAAGATGAACTGCATCACGGCGTCGCTGTAGCGGCGCAGGAACCATCGCGTGAGCCTCGGTATGACGAGAACCATCGCCCCGATGTACACGAAGAACTTGGCTGCGAACCACACCCAGAACCAGAAACCTGTGCTCTCCCTGTGTGATGCCACGAGGGCGGCGAGCGTGACAAGAGCCATCAGCAGCGAGATCATGGACGAGCCGACGCTCAGCGACACGCTCTTCTTGCGCTGGAGTCCGTAACGGCTCACTATGGGATAGGCTATCAGAGTGTTGGAAGCCATGATGCAGCCCAGCAGCAGCGACGCCTGAAGGGAGTAGCCGAGCAGCGTGTGGCTCATGATGTAGGTAAGCACGAACGGCGCGGAGAATGTAAGCAGACCGAAAGTGAGAAACCTCCGTCCGTCCTTACGTATGCCGTCCATGTTCATCTCGAGCGATGCGAGGAACATGATGTAGTATAGTCCCACCTTGCCGAACAGCTCGAAGGAGTCGTCGCGCACCAGAATGTTGAGTCCGTACTTGCCTATGAGCACTCCGGCGAGCACCATTCCGATGATGTGGGGAATACGTAGCTTTCCCATGATGATGGGTGCCGAGAGTATGATTATCATCACCACGAAGAATATCAGCGTGGGATCGGTTATCGGAAAGTATTGCGCTATCTGGGACATAGGTATGTTGCCGGTGTTTGTATGTCTGTTGTCTGATTAATATGCAAACTTAATCAAAATCGCTGGAATAAACGAAAAAAAATGCGGAAATGGGTGTTACGGGACGCTATTTGGGCGTTTCAGCGCACGCATGCAGTCTGACTTTCCTACGCGTCATTGCCGTGATATCGCGTGACCGACGCTGTGACACAGCGGCGCGTGGCTTGGTCTGCGGAACGGATGACAGTATGGAAAAGAATGGCGGACGTAATATAATGGAACTGTCTTGGTAAATATAAATTAACATATTGTATATACTGAATGTTAAAACGTTGCCTCTAAAACTGCCGTATTCTGAAACACGGACGCTCTGGACGCTGTTTTCGCGGAAAATGACGGTTTTTGCAGTCTTTCCGTAACCTGCTGACTGATACGCTGTTAGGCTTCAGACGGCTCGCGGTGCTTTGTCATCTGTTTTGCGAAAGAGCCTTTTCCGTCGTGCCGAATGGTATCTTTTGCAACACGAAAGAGCCTTCTTCGTAGCATGAGACATACCGTTTGGCGATGCGGAACAGGCTTTCCTGCAATCCGGTCTTTTGCGTACGGCTGTCTGATTGTTCCTTTTCGGTTGTGTTGTATATGTTTTCCGGCTAAGTCTTTTCCGGATTGTGGAAACATGAAAGTTAAATTGTTATAGCATAATATTAAAATAATGTTAATCACATATTGACCCGTGTATGACGGAGACAGGATGCGGTGATGTCTGCATGTGGTGTGTGGGGAGTGATGGCAGAGGCGGATGATTCGCATGGCTTTGTGATAAATAAAGTCGTGGTAATTGCATTTTAATGGAAATGTTGTATCTTTGCATAAGATAAGCTGCACTCGGCAATGTGAGAGCAAGCTCTCATTGCGCTCGTTTGCATTATCTTTGCAAAAGACAGGCTGCGCTCGGGAAGCCGCAATAAAAAACTTTCCGTCTGTTCGCGGCATATTTAGGGAATATACTCAGTGCGCTGTGTTCCATATGGCATCAGCTTTATGATATGGCGCAATTTATTTTTTTATATCTAAAACTAAAAAATTATCATGGACGAAAACAACAATCAGAAACAGGGCTTTCCCATTGAGCTCAATGCGGAGACAGCCCTCGGCGAATACGCCAACCTTGCTTTGATAAGCCATTCAAGTTCCGACTTCGTTATCGACTTCGCACGCATGCTCCCCGGCATGCCCAAACCGCAGGTGCGCAGCAGGGTTGTTCTTGCTCCGGAACATGCGAAACGTCTCCTCCAGGCGTTGCAGGAAAACATATACAAATACGAGCAGTCGTTCGGTAAGATTCAGATTCCCAACCAGCAGGGACGCACCATCGCTCCGTTCAACAGCGGTACAGGCGAGGCGTGAGCTGACTTGTTTTTCTGAAAGATACATGGCAGGGATGCGTTTGATCATCCCTGCCTTTTTTATTCGTTTTACGTTTTCCTTGTCCCGTTTTTTTATTTTTGTTGTTTCATGCTGTTGTAAGCTGGTATGTGTGTTACGCTTCTTTGACATACCGTAATGCGTTTGTAGCCTCCACGTTCAGTCTGAATCTCTATTTGTTTTTCGTAGCGGCTATGTGTCAATAGCCCGATGTTGCTTGTTCGTCCTGCATGTCCGACGTGGCTGTATGCATTTTCTGATGTTGGAATATGTGCATATGTATATAGTCGTTTTTCATGTATAACAATATTTAAAAATATCTACACCTCTAATGCAGGGGTGTGTACATATTGTGATATATATTGTTCTAAACATCAGCAAAATTAAGATTAAAGTATGACTTAGCAAAAGATATGGCATTATAATTAACATAAATACATATATATTAACTAATCAGACTATCCATATTGGTTGAATATAAGAGATAAATACAATAATCAAACATCTCCATTTCCTCTATTTTGTGAAAACATATACACCTCTGCATTAGAGGTGTATGGTTCTCAAAGCATATGCGGCATGTTTTTTAAGTCCGTATGACTGAAAAAGACACCGTGATGCGGAATCTCTCATAAGCGTCGTTTCGCGACATAAGCTGCGTTCACTTACATTAAGTTTTATCCATAAACAGGCAATAAATTCTATTACAACGAGGCATGCCGGACTATCTTGAATTCCGGAAAGCCACACCGCCACATCCTGACGGCAACGGTGAGAAATGAATGTATAAAACCAACGAAAATAAAAAGGAAATGAAGAAAATGTATGAAAAACCATCCGTCGATGTAATTGCGATGGAGACGGAGCAGTCGATGGCTACCTTGTCATCGTACAACACTACCGGCGATGAGACGAATCAGGGATTTGACATCAATGAGGGCAATCCGCCGTCTGACGGCACAGACCTTAGAGGCAATGCCCCGTACGGTTCTACTGATAACTGGGCAAAACCGCACAATGTGTGGGAATGAGAGTGAATGACTGAAGAAAAGAAGAACAACAACAAGAAGAAAAAGAAAGGAAAAACGAGTTATTATGAAACATTTTAGTACATTTGTATCGATGTTCCTGCTGCTGCTCATGGGTGGCGTGCAGACTGCGACGGCGCAGGACGACAGCGACTGGGAGAAATACGCGCAGGATCCTCAGGATTTAGAAGGACAATACGTATATCTTTATAATGTCACCCAGCATGCGTTCCTTAATGCCGGAGGCAACTACGGAATGAATAGTATAATGAACGAAAGAGGTATAAGGCTTACGCTGGAGCGTGACAGTGAGGGGGACTACAATTTAAGAGGTCCGATAATAAACACTGCGCAGGGTGCCTATCTCGGCTTTGTTGAGGAAAATGGAGTTTATCCTGTTTATGTGGACAGGGCAAACGCGGATGACACGAATAGTGAAAAACGTAATGACAATGCGAAAATAGATTTCGTATCGACAGGAACGGGAAGTCACACATATCGTATTCGTAATCAGCAGGGAAGAGAATGGTTCCCCACTACAAGGTACTGGAATTACGATGGAAACAGGCACGCGGTTTATGCGGAAGAAACGAATCAACGCAATTCTGACGTGTGGTGTCTTATTTCGATAGATGATTACCGCCGACTTACTCAGGATATCGCGCAGGTTGGTAACTACAATGTGAGTGGTCTGTTGTACAATACACGCTTCATCCGTAACGTGAGCGATGAGGGTAACCTTTTCAGGAAAACAACCGTACTCGATTATCTTTCGAGCGATTACTGCACAGCCATAAACCCGAAACTCGGAACTAATGAAAGAGGTATAAACAATACATATGCACAACTTTATGGTTCATACGGCTGCTTGGAGATTGGTCGTGCCACCGGAACTTTCTATCAGGAGGTGAAAGATTTGAGACCGGGTCTATATAAAGTTTCTGCCCAGGCGTTCTTCGATTTGCATGATGATGCTCCTTATACAGACGGTGCGTACGACGAAGATAATACTGCAACCGCAACCAACGCATACCTCTTCGCCAACGACAATAAAGAGCCGATACCTGCGCTCACTGATGATCAGCATGATGATTTCATGGCTATTGTGAATGATCATTACGGGCAGCTTAATGAAGGAGGTGAGTCATCAGACGGTACTCCTAACAGACAACTGTTCCGTCGTAACGTTCCTGCATCAGTATTCATGACCGGTGATAATACGTTCGCACCTGATGAGAGTAAATTCGTGGTAGAGGTGTTCGTGATGGTGGGAAGTGATAGGACACTCAGACTCGGTGTAGGTAAGGATGACGAAGGTGGTCGTGTGTACATGGACAACATGACTCTGACATATATGGGTAACCCACAGGAGGATTCTTACGGCTTCGGCGTTGATGCTTATGGTGACTATGATGCTGTGGATCCGTATACATACAGCAAGGACGGATATGTATTCTATCTCAGCCGCAAGTTTGTGGGAAGCAGTGAAGGTAATGGATGGAACTCTCTCACACTGCCTGTAGATCTCTCTTCATCGCAGTTGCGCGGAGCTTTCGGTAATGACATGGAGCTTGTAAAGCTCGTTGGACTCAACCCGCAGAATACTCAGCAGATACTCTTCAAACCGGTTAACCTGAGTGGAGGAGAAGGTCTTGAGGCAGGAGAGTGTTATCTGGTGAAGGTGACTAATGGTCCTGTCGGTTCAGACACTGGTACAGAAGACAATCCTTTTGAATTCAACAGAATAGACGAAAGCAAGGGAGATGCCGCATACAATGATATAGAAAAGGTTACATATCATTATGGCTATGTATACAGTTTCGAGGGAGTTTCTTGTCCTGACGGAATAAGCAATGGTGCTGTCAGCAGAACAACAGATGACGGTGCGCTCAAATGGACAACACACTATTATCATCCAAGTAGTCCTGGAAATTCTTATGCTGCTCCCGCAGGCTCATACGTAATGAGCGGAGGCGACATGTATCATCTGAGTTCCGACTGGAGTAACGGTCTGATTGGTACCGCATGGTATATCGAGGAGACCACCCCGACGTCAGGAACAAAGACCCTCGTGATAGACAACGGCAACGGAACGACTGACATCAACGGCATCGTGACAGAGACACCTGCCGAAAAGGCTGCCGAGGGTGTGTACACCATCAACGGTCAGAAGATTGCTTCAGACAAGTCGCTCAACGATCTGCCTAAGGGCATATACATCGTGAACGGTAAGAAACATATCGTAAGATAAGAAAGAAATTCATCATGCGTTAATGTTCAACCGTGAGGCTGGA
>ERZ780208.278-NODE-278-length-57192-cov-5.848434_pt1 | contig 57192 bp, 43 predicted proteins | sample MGYA00511167_ERZ780208 | MGnify/ENA primary metagenome ERZ780208 (study PRJEB29588, sample SAMEA2159202) | human gut metagenome | biome: human gut; feature: human-associated habitat; material: faeces | place: Denmark | collected 2008/2010 ...
CCGTGGCCGACCTCGGAAGTGCTCTCGGCAAACTCGGCGGTCTCGCCGTAGCCGACGGCAAACTCATCGCCTCCAACATCGTAACAGCCGACCAAAACCTCCGCGTATACATTTGGGACAACAATGCAGCCGCACCGCGCGTACTCGTCCAGAAAGACGGCGCAGGCATCATCACCGGTGCTTCCGTAGCTTTCAGCGGAACGCTCAACAACGGCCGTGTATGGCTCACCAAAGACGGCTCCAACGAAGTCGTATACTTCGAAATCAAAAACGGCAGCTGCGACAACAATATGCACACCATAGCGCTGAAAAACGCTAAAGGCGAAGCATATGCATACGGTAGCGACGGCCGTGGTGCTTCCAAGATCTATCCCAACACCGACGGCAGCTTCTGGATGGCCCAGAAAGACAACCAGATAGCCAAGTTCGACGCTTCCGGCAAGATTACAGACGAAATCCTGCCCAAAGAAGCGCTCGGCGGATCCTCCTACGGCACAGCTTTCGCCCAATTCTCCATAGGCAACAAGCGATACATCGCCGCTATCACCTACAAGACCGGCAACCTGCAAGACGGACAAGTAGCTATCATTGATGTAACCAGCGGCGTGGCCAAAGCCACGGCTCCCATCAAACGCCTGCCCGAAAACGGCTTCGGATCAAACGTGAACAGCCAATACATGTCCACAGTTGTCGTAAGCGCCGAAGGATCGCGCAAGGGCATCGTCAACATCTACGCCAACGTCTTCGGACAAGGTCTGGGATACTTCAAGTATGCCGGCGAAATGGCTGACGCCATCTCCGACATCACCGTCGATGGCGACAACGCCGACGTCGAGTACTTCAACCTCCAAGGCATACGCGTAGACGCCGACAACCTCACCCCCGGCATCTATGTACGCCGTCAAGGCAATAAAGCCACCAAGGTCGTCATCAAATAACCACTGACCAACATCATCCTCAATAAAGGGAGGCGGGCCGCGCGGCTCGCCTCCCTTTCTATTTTTCAAACATCATCCACCGCCGCGTTTGACAATCTTGCCAAAACAAATAGTTATGCCTAACTTTGGGGTATGAAAATGAGATACGCCACAACGGCAGACATCGAGCAAATACTGGCAATCACCGACAGCGCTCGACGGTTCCAGCGCCAATGCGGATTTCGCCAATGGGAAGACGGCTACCCGGCATATGAGAATATTGCCGCAGACATCGCCGCCCAAGGCGCATATATATTCGAAAACGAAGGCACCTCCGCCAAAGCCGCAGACATTACCATCGAAGGCTCGAACATCGTTGAACGTGAGAATATTGTCGCTTATGCCTATCTGACCGAAGGCGATGCCGAGTACGACCGTCTATCCGGGATATGGCACTATCCCGGACCCTACGGCGTCATCCATCGACTGGCCATAGCCCCGAACTTTCGCGGACAAGGGCTTGCCGCCCAAATCCTTGCCATGTCCGAAGCGCACCTTGCCGCACAAGGCATACGCGCCATGCGCATAGACACCGGCCAAGACAACATCGTGATGCAGCGCATCCTCAGCCGCGCCGACTACACCTGCCGCGGCCTCCACCACTTCTCCTGGGGCCCCCGCCTCGCCTACGAAAAGCCCCTGACCCAACCATCTGCGGTCCGGAAATAGAGAGAGGTAAATCGCTAATTATTTGTAGCATATAACACAAAATCGTATCTTTGCACTGAAAAAACAGCTGCATCTGCAACCATTTTTTCAGTTGCAGCTACTAAAAAACAGACGTAATGATAATAAATAGAGCCGATTACATAGCAAAACTTAGTGCCAAAAGCTGGAACGGCAAGGTTAAGATTATCACAGGCATCAGACGCTGTGGCAAGTCGTTCCTCCTATCTGTTCTTTTCAAACAGCATCTGATAGAGACCGGCGTTACGGAAGACTCCTTCATAGAAATTGACTTAGAGAAAAGACGTGACGTAAAATACCGCAACCCAAACGTCCTATACGATTATGTAGTCAAAAAGTCAAGCGATATGGGTAAGCGGTATTATGTTTTCATCGATGAGATACATCTGTCCTACAGGGTAAAAAGCACTGATATAGATGAAAAATCTGTGCCGGAAGAGGACCGGGAATTGCTTTATACGACTTTTTATGACGTACTCAATGACTTAATGGGGCATCCGAATCTGGATGTGTATGTGACCGGGTCAAACTCTAAGATGTTGTCTACGGATATTGTCACCAATTTTCGAGACAGGGGGTCGGAAATCAGGGTTTATCCGCTGTCCTTCAAAGAGTTCTGCCAAACAAAAGATCTTGACAAAATTGATGCCCTTGAGGAATATTTGGCATATGGTGGTATGCCGTTAGCCGTGCTGGAAGATGACGAGGCCGAAAAGCGCAAATACCTTATAAATCTTTATAAGAATGTCTATCTAAAGGATATTATTGAACGAAACAAGCTAAAAGACATAACATTGCTTGATACTTTGACAGACGTCTTATCGTCATCGGTCGGTTCACTAACAAATCCCCACAAGCTGGCTAATACTGCTTGTTCTATATTGGGCAAGACAACATCGGACAGCACCATCAAGAAATACATAAACATCCTTGAAGACGCGTATCTTTTTAGTTGTTCAAAAAGATGGAACGTAAAAGGCAGAAAGTATTTTGGGTCTATTCAGAAATATTATGCAGTGGACTTAGGATTAAGGAATGCTCGCTTGAACTGGCGTCAACAGGAACGTTCGCACCTGATGGAAAACATGTTATACAACGAGCTGTTAATGCGCGGACTAAGTGTCGATGTCGGCGTGGTCGAAGTCTTACAAACGATTGATGGCAAACGGAAGCAATCTCAATACGAAATTGACTTTGTCGTGAACACCGGAAAAGAAAAAGTGTATATCCAGTCCGCGATGAATGTAGATGACCCGGAGAAGCGCAAACAGGAGACATTCTCGTTGAAACATAGCGGAGACTTCTACCGCAAAATAGTGGTATTAGATGGGAACCAAAGAATGTGGACAGATGAAGATGGCATCATCTATGTGGGCATTATCCCGTTCTTGCTGGATGTCGAGACATTCAAGACACTCATTTAGAGGCATAATAGATACAGCAGATGCCGCATAGTCTCGAGGATATCTTTTTCTATTTCTCATTCCAAGGGTCGGGATAGTGGTTGTGATGGAAGAAGGAACGCGTTCTTAGGGATTCTTTTTGCTTTTCATCGTTGTAGTGAGCGAGGCCTTCCGAGAATCCGGACTCGTAGCCGGCTTCGTATCCGGCACAAAAGCGCGTAGCATCCTCGCCCGAAAATTCGTTTGCATCATCATAGCCGACGCCGAACGAATTGTTTGCCACTCCGGCGGCATAGCCATCCTCGAATCCGGCATCATATCCGGCATCGTAAGAATCTCCGGATGGCGATGATTGGCTTACGTAGCTGCTGCGGCTGCCGCTCGTCGGACAAGCAATGGTCGGGTCGATAAAAGTATCGACTTTATGATTCAACATCAAATCGTACCATGTGGTTTGGGGCGTGTCCGGCTCTGACGCTACAGTCTTTTCGGTGTCTTTGCTGTCGTGTACGTGCGCGCCTATGGCGATGATACCGATAATAATCACCGCCCAAAAGATTCGAATTATAGTTTTGCTACCATCCATATTTGTCCGGTATAACGTCTTTTGCGCGCATATGCAGCTATCGCGACATCAGGCGGGGCGGCCGGAGAGGAGGGTCGTGCGGGTGAGGTTGTCGCCGAAGGAGTATGGCAGGAAGGCGAGCGAGGGGACGGGATCGGTGATGCGGAGGTCGGCACGGAGGCCGACAGCGATGGCGCCGGTGGTCTCGGACAGGCCCATGGCATAGGCGCCGTTGATGGTGGTGGCGGCGAGCGCTTCGGCCGGAGTGAGCCGCATCTGTATGCATAGCAGCGAATTGACCAGCGACATATTCCCCGAGGGTGTCGAGCCGGGATTATAGTCGGAGGCGGCTGCAACACCCAGCCCGGCGTCAATCATTCGGCGTGCCGGGGCGTAAGGCAGGCGCGAGAAAAGCGAGCAGCCCGGCAGTACCGTCGGCATCGTCTGTGTGCCTTTGAGGACGCGTATTTGGTCGTCGGAGGTGTGTTCGAGATGGTCTACGGAGAGGGCATTGTGCGCCACGCCCACTTCCACGCCGCCGGAGTAGTCCAGCTCGTTGGCGTGAATCTTGGGCCGCAAGCCGTGGCGGTACCCACATTCGAGTATCTGCGCCGTATGCTGCGGCGTAAAGAATCCGCGGTCGCAGAACACATCGATGTATTGGGCAAGGCCTTCGTGCGCCACGGCGGGAATCATCTCGCGACATACAACATCGACATATCCCTGATAGTCTCCGGCAAAATTGCGCGGCAATGCGTGCGCTCCCAGAAATGTGGACACAATATTGGCCGGCAAGTCTTGGCGCAAACGAGCAATGACACGCAGCATTTTCAATTCGTCATGGAGGTTGAGTCCGTATCCACTCTTGATTTCGATGCTTCCGGTGCCGTACTCAATCATACGGCGTGCACGCGGCAGTGCTTGGCGGTAAAGTTCGTCCTCGGAGGTGTTGTGCAGCAGGTCGGCCGAATTGAGTATTCCGCCGCCGCGACGCGCAATGTCTTCGTAGGAGAGTCCGCGTATTTTATCCTCGAATTCCCGCTCGCGCGATCCGGCATATACGATATGTGTGTGCGCATCGCAGAACGCCGGGAGGACGGCGCCGCCACGGACATCCGTCTCGGTGTCGTAGCGGCGGTCACGCGGCATCGAGGCCATGGGGCCGAAGTCGGCGATAAGCCCTTCTTTGATTACGAGATATGCATCGCGCATCGAGCGATCTTCGCCCATTTCCGTTCCTTGTAGGCGTGTGCGGCCTTGTGTTTCGATGCCGGCAAGCAGCCCGATATTGTATAATAGAGTGTCCATAGCGCGTAGTGGGTAAAGGGGCGTGCCCATAATGGCCTTTACAGCTTTATAGCCATTATGGGCGTGTACTGTCAGATGCGCGGTGCTTCGCGCTGTATGAATTTGATAGAGTTGGCAATATGCGGATACATCGGTTGGTCGTTTTCTATATAGGGAACAATGGCGCGGTATTCGGCCACAAGAGCCTCTATGGCCGGTGACGACTTGAGCGGACGGCGGAAGTCGAGGGCTTGTACGGCATTGAAAAGCTCAATACCGAGTACGCGTTCGGTATTGAGTACCACGCGGTATAACTTTGTAGCCGCATTGGCACCCATGCTGACATGGTCTTCCTGGTCCTGCGAGGACGAAATCGAGTCTACCGAGGCGGGCATACACAGGCCCTTGCTTTGGCTGACGATGGATGCGGCAGTGTATTGCGGAATCATAAATCCGCTATTGAGGCCCGGATTGGCCACGAGGAAGCGCGGCAGATCGCGCAGGCCCGAGATGAGGCGGTAGATGCGGCGCTCTGAGATGCTTCCCAGCTCGGCAACGGCTATGGACAAGGCATCCATGGCGATGGCCAACGGCTGGCCGTGGAAGTTGCCGGCCGAAACAACGAGGTCTTCGTCCGGGAACACCGTCGGGTTATCTGTCACCGAGTTGCTTTCGGCTTCGAAGACGCTGTCCACGTACCGTATTGTGTCCTTGGACGCCCCGTGTACCTGCGGTATGCAGCGAAACGAGTATGGGTCTTGGACATCCTTCTTCGGACGAGCCACTATCTCACTGCCTTCCATAAACTTGCGGAAGAATGTAGCCGTGTCCGACTGGCCGCGGTGTGCGCGGATGCGGTTGACCGAGTCATTGAAGGGCTCGATGTGGCCGTCGAAGGCATCCAGCGAAATGGCGCCTATGACATCGGCCCATGCCGAAATTCGATGTGCCATGTGCAGCGCCCACGTGCCGTAGGCATTCATAAACTGTGTGCCGTTGAGCAACGCCAGACCTTCCTTGGACTGCAAGTCGATAGGCTCCCAGCCCATCTTGTGCATCACTTCGCCGGCATCCACCACCCTGCCCATGTATTCCACTTCGCCCATTCCGATGAGCGGTAACGACATGTGCGCCAATGGCGCCAAGTCACCCGAAGCACCCAGCGAACCCTGCTGATAGATGACGGGGATGATGTCGTGGTTGTACATGTCAATAAGTCGCTGAACGGTAGCTACTTGCACGCCGGAGTGGCCGTAAGCAAGCGATTGAACCTTAAGCAGCATCATCAACTTGACAATCTCGGAGGGCACACGTTCGCCGGTGCCGCAAGCGTGTGACATAATCAGATTACGCTGCAATGTGGACAAGTCTTTACGGTCTATAGAGACATTGCACAGCGAACCGAAGCCCGTTGTGACACCGTAAATGGGCGTGCCGCCGACGGCTTTTTTGTCCAAGTACTCGCGGCACTTGTGTATGCGCTCCACGGCTTGCTCCGATAGACGCAGCGCCTTGCCCGAGGCAACGATTTCGTATATTTTGGCAGGCGTAATATGCCTTTCGCTAATGGTATGATACATATTCGAGGTAAGAATTTGTGGTTTGTAAATTTTTGAGAAGGCGGACAATATTTCCCATGAGCTAAAGTCACGCGAGCGCATCGCGCACCACGTCATCATCGGCGATGTTGGGCATGGTGATGATCATGTCCGGATGAAGAGCCATGGCGCGACGCGCAGCCGACATGGCTCCGTCGTTGCGAGCCCAGCTGCGGCGAGCGATGCCGTTGTTGACGTCCCACAGCATCATCTCGTCTATATGCCGGCGCGCCTCGGCGCTGCCGTCGATAACCATACCGAATCCGCCGTTGACGACTTCGCCCCATCCGACGCCGCCGCCGTTGTGCAGCGACACCCAGGTGGCTCCGCGAAATCCGTCGCCGATGACATTCTGCACGGCCATATCCGCGGTAAAGGCCGAGCCGTCATAAATATTGGACGTCTCACGATAGGGCGAATCGGTGCCCGAGACATCATGGTGGTCACGACCCAGGACTATGGGCGCCGAGATGCGCCCGTCGGCTATGGCTTCGTTGAAGGCACGAGCTATAGCCATACGGCCCTCTGCATCAGCATATAGGATACGTGCCTGCGATCCGACCACCAAGTTGTTGGCGCCGGCTTCGGCTATCCAATGAATGTTATCTTCGAGCTGTCCGGCAATTTCGGCGGGAGCATCGCGGCGCATATCTTCGAGTACGCGGCGTGCGATGTCGTCACTCTGCGCCAAATCCTCAGGCAGGCCCGAGGTGCACACCCAGCGGAACGGCCCGAAGCCGTAATCGAAAAACAGCGGGCCCATAATGTCCTGCACGTATGACGGGTATATAAACTTGCCTTCGGAGTCCACAATGTCAGCTCCGGCGCGCGAGGCCTCCAGCATAAAGGCGTTGCCGTAGTCAAAGAAATACATACCTCGTGCCGTAAGCTTATTTATGGCGGCCACCTGTCGGCGCAAAGACATCTGCACCTGCTGCTTGAATTGTTCCGGATCTTCGGCCATCATCATGCGCGACTGCTCGTAGGTAAGTCCTGCCGGATAATATCCGCCGGCCCACGGGTTGTGCAGCGAGGTCTGGTCGCTGCCCAGGTCTACACGGATGTTCTCATCGGCCAAACGTTCCCAGAGGTCTACAATATTGCCTTGATAAGCCATAGACACCACCTCGGCATCGGCCAAAGCACGTCGTATACGCGGAATCAGCTCATCCAACGAGGTATGCACCTCGTCCACCCATCCCTGGCTGTGGCGCTTCTCGACGGCCGCCGGATTGATTTCGGCGACAACGCTTACCACGCCGGCTATATTTCCGGCCTTGGGCTGTGCTCCCGACATTCCGCCCAGTCCGGAAGACACAAACAGCATACGGCGTGTGTCGCCCGGCGCGCGACGCTTACGAGCCGCATTGAGCACCGTAATTGTGGTACCGTGGACTATGCCCTGCGGACCTATATACATGTACGATCCGGCTGTCATCTGGCCGTACTGCGACACACCCATGGCGTTGAAGCGCTCCCAGTCGTCCGGCTTGGAGTAATTGGGTATGACCATACCATTGGTGACCACAACACGTGGCGCGTCCTTGTGCGACGGAAACAGCCCCAACGGATGTCCCGAGTACATTACCAAGGTCTGACACTCGGTCATCTGCGACAAGTATTGCATCGCCAGGCGGTATTGCGCCCAGTTTTGGAACACGGCACCGTTGCCACCATAAGTGATAAGTTCGTGCGGATGCTGAGCCACGCGCGGGTCCAAATTATTCTGTATCATCAGCATTATGGCCGCAGCCTGCCGACACTTGGCCGGGTACTCCTCGATGGGCCGGGCGTACATCGGATAATGCGGGCGCAACCGATACATGTATATGCGGCCATAGCGGCGCAGCTCCTCGGCAAATTCCGGGGCCAAGACGGCGTGCTGTTCCTTAGGGAAATAGCGCAACGCATTTTTCAGAGCCAAGGCCTTTTGTGCGGGCGTGAGGATATCCTTGCGCCGCGGAGCGTGGTTGACAGAAGTGTCATATTCCTGCGGTTCGGGCAGTCGGGCCGGAATACCGCCCACGATGTCCTGTTGGAATTGGTTGAGGGTCATAGTCTTTCTTCGATTTCGGATATTAGAGTCTGTTCGCGGCTGTCCGCCTCGGCAGCCAAGGCCTGAGCCTCACCTTTGAGTGCCTTGGCCTTGTCCGTGTCCTTGAGTCCGGCAGCATTTATCATCACGTTGAGCGCCGCACCGCGCACGGCGGCACGAGCGGCAAGTATGGCTACGCCGGCGTCCGATAGCGAATTGGGATTGCCATCCACAGCCATAACATGCGCCACGTCAAATACTTCCATGGCGGCTTTCATAGTCTTCAGCGGCACTTGGGCGGCATATAGTGTAGCCTCCTCGAGGGCAGCAGCACGTGCGGACTTTTCCTCATACGTGCCCTTGGGCATAGCAAATACGGCCATAATGCGGTTGAAAGCTTCGGTATCCTCGTCCACCAAAGCGAGCAGACGCTGCATCAGCGCATGCCCCTTCACGGCCCAGTCGGAGAAGAATTCCCAGCGGTCGTCCCATCCGGGCTTATGCGCCGACAGGTTGGCGACCATGGTGGCCAAAGCGGCACCCATGGCACCCATATACGCCGATACGGAGCCGCCGCCGGGTGCCGGCGATTCGCAGGCCGTCTCCTCGGCAAAGCCTTGGCAAGTAAAGTCGACGAGTTTCTTGCCGCCCTTGGGTGCCAAGAGGTCTTCAATGACTTTTTCGTGAACCTTGAAAGGTGCCAAATCCTCAAGGCCGAGCGACTTGACAGCTATCTTGATAATCTCGTCATCGCTGATACCCAGCGAGCGGCATTGCTTGCGCAGAAAATATTTGCCGGCATCCAGCAGACACGAACGCGGCACCAGACCCACGATTTCGGTTCCGGTGACACGCAATCCGCGGCGGTCGGCGGCGCGGCACACCTCCTCGAAAGCCACGTGCAGCGGCGTGGCGCGTATGTCCGTAATATTCATCGACACCTGGGCGATGCCGTATTCTTCGATGTACCATCCTATGGCCTTGCAACCCTTGAGCGTGCCCGGAATCATCACCGGATTACCCTCGGCATCGCGTACAATCTTGCCCGTGATGGGATTACCCTCGCGGCGCGGACGTCCTTTTTCGCGGACATCAAAGGCGATGGCATTGGCGCGGCGAGTGCTGGTCGAATTGAGGTTGAAATTGACAGCAACCAGAAAGTCGCGAGCACCGACGACGGTAGCTCCGCTGCGTGCTGCCTGCTCGGTGAACTCTCCGCCACCGAAGTCCGGCATCTCCGCCGGGTCGGTGATACGCTGAGCCAGAGCCTCGTACTCACCCTTGCGGCATACAGCCAAGTTACGGCGCTCGGGACGTAAAGCCGCCGCCTCATAGCAATACGTCGGTATCGCCAGCTCATCAGCTATACGTTTGGCAAGAGCACGAGCCATCTCGGCGCACTCCTCAAGGGTGACGCCGCTCACCGGCACCAAAGGCAAAACATCTGTGGCGCCTATGCGCGGATGCTCGCCGTGGTGCGTACGCATATCGATAAGTTCGGAAGCCTTCTTGACACTGCGGAAGGCCGCATCGACCACCGCCTCCGGCGTACCGGCAAAGGTCACGACCGTGCGATTGGTCGCCTTTCCGGGGTCCACGTCCAGCAGTCGGACGCCCTCGACGTCCTCGATGCTCTTGACTATCTCTTGTATAACTTCAGGGCGGCGTCCTTCGCTGAAATTGGGGACGCACTCAATGATACGTTTCATGTTCGGGTCTGGCACTTATGTGTTTATTTGTGTTTGGTTTCGATATAGTCTGTTGTATATTCGGTATCGTTCGGTCTTGATATTACCCCCGTCGCTTACGGGAGTTTGGTTTCTCGGGTTCGGTATTTTGCCGCCATCCTCCACGCCGAAGCCTCACGATGACATTCGGAGCACTCGGATTGCAACATTTGAGCGTCGGAAGGCGGATCAGAGGCATCAATGTGTCACCACCGCTTCTCCTATCCTTGGCTATCCCGCCGCTTTCACTGGCAAATATAGCACTTTTCCGCCAATAATCCCGCATCATCGCCGAAAATGCCGCCGCCGTTAGTCCGACTCGCAGCTCGCCCCAAAAAAGTTTTTAATCCTGTATCGCAAAATGATACAGGGTGCAGCTACCTTTGCGGTGTAATTCACCAATAAACAAAAAGATTATGGCATTATTCAAAGTAACCACAAAACGCCTCATTCTCAGCGGAGGCAAGCGTCTCGAAGCCGGCATGACGGCCGAAGTCCCGTTCAATGACTTTACCCTTCCCCTGTACAATTCATCGGTAAAGGAAACAATACGTCATCAATTCGCTATAAAGTATGCCGTAGATTTCCCCGCTTCTCAGATTAACCTCTCCAACCTGACGGTTGAAAAGATATGATTGCAGCGCGAAACACAACACATTATGGCCGTAACTTTTTATCGAACAAAGTTGAGGCCATTTTTTAGCCGCGCCTGCTAATTTTCTCGAAATTAAGCGGTATCTTTGCAGCCGCCGATGTATAGTACGGACACTCGGATGACAACTGCCTCGAATTATTTGACTACAAACAAATCAGCACATACTTTTTACTATTAATGATATGGGAAGACACTACGCTAATGACAATTGGCTGAATGAAATGGCCAAGACGGACGAGTACGCCTGCCGCGATCTCGCAACCGAAGTGAACGAGATGACTGACGGGCGGCAGACCTATAATGCCGTCTTCGGATTCTTGCCGGGCGGCACTTCGACCCGGCCTCGTAACGTCTCGATTGCTTCGTTAATGAGGCTGTACTGCGCCGAACGAAGCGGACACAAGGAGGACGCACGGCGTGAAATAAAACTCCGTTTTCATTACCTGGATTATACGATTCAGAAAAAGATTTTGCGGCTGTTTCTGGACGGCTCGAAGCAAGACAGATTATTCTGTTTCAAGCAAATAAGGCATAGTTGGGATAAAGTGTTCGAGCCGAAACTTATTGAGCTGTGGGAGATGCACTGCGAGCCGGAGTGTGCTAATCTTTTGGTCAAGTACGGCAATATCGACTATGTACGCCGGCATCAAGAGGAGTTGGCTAAATCGGCAGGGTATTATCCTACCGGCAAAAGGCTGGCGCTCGAGGACAGAAATTTTGTCATCGAAAAGGAAAAGTTAGAGGGTCCGGCTATGTATGTCCGGCTGTTGTATGAAACCAAACGCACTATCGGAACGGACGAAGCGACGGACATCTTATGGTGGGCGATTGATCGGTCGCTGCTGCAAGGCATACGTCATCAATGCAATATCGCGCCGTACTTTCTTGTATACGACGGCCGTTTGGACAGCGATGGATTGCCGCTCGAAACAATTGTGCCGTCCATCGTATGGGACGACAATGTAATGGAGTGCATGCGCTACCTGTATCACATTGCGCCGAAGGCTGTTGTGGCCGAAGCATTGCGCCGGGACATGGAAGTGCGCAAATTGTTTTATCGTCTTGTCGGCGGAAAGTGCTACAACAATTCAAGTGACCCGAGTGCGGATAGGCGGCATGATATGCAGATGTTTTGCAAATTGGCTTACGCGATGTTTCCCGAAGATAAGCGAAAGTATGCTGCCGAAAACGACTGCCGGACAGATACATCCGGCCCTTCTGCAGCGTCTTGGGATAATTGTGGTTGCCACGAAGATGAATCAAGCTTATTGGATTGGAGAGTTTATGCCAACCGTTCGAGCACAAATCTACTTGAGACCATCCGGGAATATCGTCTGACCGAAGAAATGACGCCGGAGGAATGGAAAACACTATACATCGAAAAAAATATACCGAATAACTCGGCATTCACGTTACTTTCCAAACGATTAAGCCTCGAACCTGACTGCCCAAGCCGGGAGGAGTTTATCACAAAGTTGCTGAGCTGATGGTCGTGAAGCCAAACAAAAGAACTACCATATTTACTGCCTTTGCGGTTTTTTATGTACCTTTGTGAGGCTTATATGCAAATAATTCTATTGATTTGGGAAAGTTGTAAAAACAGATGTTGCTGAGCGAATTATATAAAACTATTGAAGAGCGTTTTTCTGATAACGACAAAGCGCTCATAACACACACACTACAGAGTCGTTCTGAATACGAGTGTAGTGAAATGGATGTGGTAGCATCAGAACCGGAAGTTGCATATTATGCTCGCTCGTTATTTCAAGATTATATGGAATTTGATGTGCCATTCCCCCCAGTAAAAACACCGCAATTCTCCTTTATAGATCTTTTTGCCGGTATAGGAGGATTTCGTATACCTCTGCAGTGGGAAGGTGGCAAGTGTGTCTTCTCATCCGAATTTAATCCTGCGGCACAACGTGTATATGAAGCAAATTTCGGTGAATATCCATTCGGAGATATAACAAAGATACCTAAGGATATTATTCCCAAGCATGACGTGCTTACTGCCGGCTTCCCTTGTCAGCCGTTCAGTATATCCGGAAAGATGAAAGGTTTTGAGGACACGCGAGGTACTCTCATATATTCTGTCTTCCAAATAATTGAGGCCAAACAGCCTAAGGTAGTCTTTCTTGAGAACGTGAAGCACCTCGTACACCATGACAAGGGCAGAACGTTGAAAACGATACTGGACGGTCTCGAAAATCTTGGCTACAAATACAGTTGGAAAGTTTTGAATGCCTCGGATTTTGGCGTGGCGCAAAACCGCGAACGAATAATTATAATTGCTCATCACGACAAGGTGTTTGATTTCTCAAAGCTGCACAAGAAAGAGAAAGTCATATTGCGAGACATTTTAGACAACCCTGCAACGACTAAGTTCGAGTTCTTGGAAGAACCTTACACGATTTTGTCGGATATGAAGAGGCAACCATCTGGGTTGATCTTTGCGGGGTATCGCAATAAAAATATAAGGAAAGCCGGAGTGCGTCCCGGCACTGAACATTTATCCCGGGTACACAAGCAACCGAACCGTATATATTCTATTGACGGTATACATCCTGCAATCCCCTCACAAGAAACCTCTGGAAGGTTTTGGATTTATGACGGAGAAACTGTTAGAAAACTGACACTTAATGAGTGTTACCGCATAATGGGATTCCCGGATAGCTTTATCCGTAGCAGTAGCATTTCTGAGCAATATCGGCAGGTGGGTAACTCTGTATGTATACCGATGATACGTGAAATTATGAAAGAGATAAAGAACCAACTGTTATGAATGACATAGAACAACGTATAGAGCGACTCTACAATGAAGCTTTAAGCAAGGATTTGGAAAGAGATTTTATTGGGCTACCTGATTTGCTGATAGGCCACCTTGATACGATTGCTCTTGCTTCCGAGAATTCCAAAGGGGTCTTGGCTGTTACTCTTACAAGTTTGGTCTACAAGCTGCTGCATCCGGAACAGGATATACGCCGACATCAGCAGAGCATAGACGGGGGCTATTCGGGCCGTACATTTGATAGCCATTATATAACTCCTTTTCTAAGGGCAAAGTCGTTTCCAAATATGGCAGAGAGTGGTTGGCTTACAAGATCGTTGGAGCAGAAAGTTCCGTATGACTTGAACTATCCAGGCGCGATTAGTCCAAGGACCTTAAAAGATGCGTTTCTCGGTACTCTTGATATGGTAGAGAATGATACTTTCGATTTAGAGGCTGCAATACAATACATATTTGCACGCCTTGCCCGTATAAGGGATTCGAGGATTATTGAACTTGCCAAGCCCAAGAACTTGTCGATTTCGGATATAATTAAAGCGCTTGAATGCCATTTTACGAGTACATACAGATGTCGTGGCGCATCGAGATTGCCTGTAATAGCCTTCTATGCAGTATATCAGGCTATGATGCCAGAGTTGAAACGCTATGATGAGATGACCCTTTTGCCGCTTGAAAGCCATAATTCGGCTGACGCCAGAAGCGGCAGACTCGGAGATATTGACATTGTTGACCGAAACGGTAGCGCATTCGAGGCTGTAGAGGTTAAGTATGATATTCCGATTGATAAGAATATAATAGAAAGGGCGAAGGAAAAGATACTGCCATCATCTGTTAGGCGATACTATGTATTGTCAACATGTTCTGTTCATAAAGACGAAATGGCCTATATTTCAGAGATAATCAAACAGGTCAAGAACTCCCATGGGTGTCAAATTGTGGTTAACGGAATAATCCCATCACTGAAATATTATTTGCGACTTCTGTCTGACACAGCCTTATTCGTGGATAATTATGCCCAACTGCTGGCATCGGATGAGAGCGTTAAGTTTGAACATCGGCAACGCTGGAACGAGATTATTGCTGCGCTATAGGAGTAACTAAGCCCATATTGGTGATTGCGTGTGTTTAGAATCCGCAAAAGACCTTTCGACTGAAGTCTTGCTTTGTAGAGCGTTGCCTGCTACTTTGATGTCGTTGACTTTATAAAAAGTGCGACGTTCCAAGTCGTTTTGATGACGGAACGCCGCATATTTTGGACTAATTGGAGGCAGATGCCGCTCAGGGCTTGTTGTTGCAGGTGATGGTGAGGATGGTTATTTTGCCGGCGGCGATGATGTCGTTCTCGTTGGAACCGCTTTTGAATGCTTCGATGAGGGAGTAGGTCTTGTCTCCGTTGATGCGGATGTATTCGACATTGGAAAGGTGGACAATCTTTCCCGAGCCGGAGACCTTGGAGAGTTCGTCAGGTACCACGGCTGCCTGCCAGAATGTGCCTGAGGCGGTCACGTGTTTCTTGGTCTTGATGTATCCGTAACCGCCGAAGGGGCGCACGTGAAATCCTCGTTCGGGGGTGATGCGGACGCCAGCCTGCTTCTTGCTGTCAAACTCGATGGTCTTGACTTCGTCGGCGTATGGGCCGGTGACGTATACGCGCAGTATGCCCAGGCCGTTGTGGAAGTTGAAGTCTACCCGGCCTTGGTTTTTTGCGACGGTTGCGGTGTCGGATATGAGCAGGTATTTAAGCCCTTCGGTTTGGTCTGTGATGTCGAAGGTGTTGGGCGTGAATGCGACATATTTGTTGACTTCGAGGTCACGGTAGGCCATAATGGGCTTGTTGATTTGGACTTTCTTCCGGCCGTCAGGGTCTGTCACCAGAGTGATTTCGCCGATTCCGTCCGGTTTTGCCTGCACGAAATCTGCTGCATCGTCGCAGAGTTCGCGCACGATGAATGTCTCCGTGCCGTCCCATTCGAGCAAGGTTGCCGATAGGTCATCGTTTTCGGTCATCCTTGACCCCGGTTTGCCGTTCCACGGGGTCTCGGTGTAGTCCGCGAGGGTTATGTTGCCGACCTCTAAGGCGTATCGGGGCCGTCCGTTGGCTGTCGGCTCGTCCGAGGCGCAGGATGCCGCCAATATGCATACCGGCAGCGCCGTCAGAGATAATGCTATGTATCGTATGGTCTTTTTCATCTGCTTGGTGTTGTGCTTGTTGTCACTGCTTTTCTGTGGGCTGGGTCGTGGCGTCAAATCGTGAGCGAGTAGTCGTTGCCGTTCTTGCCCCACGGCATGGATGTCGTCGTGACTTCGACGTCGCCCTTGCTGCTGCCGTTGATGGTGATATTGAATGTATAGACATATCCGCTCTTAAACTCGAACTCCGAGGCGGTCACAAATTTGGACAGGTCGATATTGTGCGTTATTTGTGGACCGATGCCCGATACGGGACGGTATTCCATTGTGATGAATGTCTTGTTGGTGGCCCGTTTTTGTGCAACGATTATTGTTTCATACGAATATGCGGCCTCCTCGGTCACCGAACCCCATTTGACGGTGTTTGCCGGATCCAGCCCCTTGTGTGGGTAAGTCGTGTACTTGGTGTTGTATGACTTGATGAGGTCAAGGGTTATCTTCTTGTCGCTTTTGTTCACCGTGTATTCGGCGGTCTGGTCGATGTCTCGGAGTAGGACGTGCCAACAGTATTGGTACAGGTTCTTGATGTACGGGGTGTTGCGGATGTTGACTACGACTTTGACCTGGGTGTGGTAGAAATCGAGTTTACGACCGTCGCGACCGATGTCGTTGGAATAGGCGAGCATGAGGTCGTCGCTGATAGTTGACCGGTGGCAGGTAGTCCACATTATGGTATCACCTACGGGATAGTAGCGGTTGGGGAAGCGCCCGATGACTTCGATTTTCCCACCCGGCTTGACTATGAAGGGGTTGGAGGATGTGAGCAGCGCTGTGGATGCGTTGTCCAGTGTGTCGGAGACGATGTATTTGCGTAGTGCGCCGTTGGCCTGTATTGCCACGCCGCCGGTGTCCACTTCCAGCCATGCTGTGCGCGAGCTGATTGTACCTTCGGTGCTTATATTGAGGCCGAGGCCATTGGCAATAAACTCGAGGGGTGTGCCTGCGATGTCCTGCGGCTCGCTGTCTTCTGATGCACAAGCGACGAATAGCACCGCCGGCATCATGCCGCCGAGTATGGCATAGATATATTTCTTGATGCTTTTGTTCATGTCCGTATGTATGTCCGTTGTTGGATGTGTGTGTTGTTCGGTGCGGGCTTGGCTGTTATTGCTCGGCAAAGTACTCGCCGCCGTCATTCCAATCCTTTATAGTTGCGGTGACGCTTAGCTCGGAAGGTTTGATGGTGACGGTGTATGTATAGACGTTGCCGCGATATAGATAGCCGAACAACGGGCCGTTGCTTTGATATGATTTGCCGTTGATTGTCAGCGTGAGATAGGTGCCGGAAGTCGGTTGTGTGGCTACGATTGCCGTATAGACTACGGCTTGTTCTGTCTCGTTGTCGATGATTTGTTGTATGGTGTTGTCCTTGAGCGACCAGTCGTTGATGGGTGTCCAGTTGTCAAAGTTAAACGAATTCCACGTCGTGCTGAAATTGATGCCGTTGTGTACTATGCCGCCCAAGGTACATTCGGCATTGGCTATGTCGTCGAGGGTGATGCCGGTTGCCGGGTCTGCCTTGATTTTCACGACAATTTTCGACATTTGGTGTTCGAAGACGAGACCGTCGATTTTGCCGCTGCTTATCCAGTCGGCCTGTATTCCTTTTTGTACACGCACAATGTCAATCTTGCGTTGTAGCTCGCGAGTGTTTTGCTTGCGGGTGTCGATTGCAATTCCAACGCTTGAATTGTCTATTCTACTCGGATCATTGGGGGTATATGGCGCATACGCGATAATAGAATTAGACCCGGCTGTCAAGTCAGAAACGGCGATGGCTTTGCCAATTTTGGTAAAAAATGCCGTTGTTCCGGTAGACGTGGTGTAATAGGGAAGGTTTTGGTAGTCTTTGACTATGGCGTAGGAGAACGGCGCTGTGATGTACACGCCTATTGTGTCGGCTTCCCATAGAGAGCCGTTTACGCGGGACTGCGGGGCACGCTCCCCGACAAATGTGCCGGAAATCTGAAGCTCCCTGCTATCTGTGAAGTCCGGGCCGTCTTCCCCGGCGCAGGAACATAAGTATAGCGTTGAGAGTGCTATGGCGGACGAAAATGTGAGAATATGCTTTAACGTCATATTGGCGGTGTTATAGTGTTTTGTTGTATCCCTTGACGAGAAGCCGGACAAAGTGTGCTTGATGTACGCATGTCGGCTGATAAAGGATATGGCGTTTGTTTTCCCTTAGTGTGGAATGGCTGTATCAGAACGATATTCCCACACTAAGGCAATCTTTTGTCGTGATGATGTTTATTGCATCACGGCTTCGCCGGAGCCGCTGCCGCCGTCTTCCCAATCAGTGACGGTACAGCCTTCGATTTTGAGGCCCGTCTTATGGATGGTAATGGTGTAAGTATAGGTCTTGCCGGGCTCGAGAGCGGGCTGCATGGCGGTATCGTTGACGTACGCCTGTGCAGCAATTACGGACTTGAATTTCAGCGGAGCTGTCAACGTCTGGGGGATGACGAGGGCGTCATAAGTGACGACATTATTGGTCATATCGGTAGTGTGCGTCGAGTATACCAGCGACCATTCGATGGGACTGCCGGAGGGAGTAACTGCGCCGGTGGCGAGGTTGAAGGTGCCGTCATGGATGAGGCCGTCGATGTAATGGCCGCCGATAGCGATGTCAGGGGTTGTGAGGCCGTCGCCGGGCTTGAGCTTGACCACCAGACGCGACATTACGTGGCGGAAGGCGGCGGAGCCGGTGAAAGACAGTACGGGGCTATTCTTGGAGGCTACGGCGCCGGTGGCGTAGATGAAGTCTATGCGTTTTTGCTGCTCGCGAGTCACCTGGTCGCGGGTATTGACCTGGGGATTGTTCCAAGTCGCATCGCTTTCGTAGGGAGCATATGCACAGAATGTTATATCCTCGGTGCCTTCGAAGTATATCGGGGCGGCGTCGGCAGTGAACTCGGCAACATCACTTGTCGAGGTAGTGGAATAGGATATGTTTTTGTACTTGTCCTGCATCTTGATGTTGCCGGCGATGGCGAATACGCCGATGTTATCGGCTTCCCATGTCGAGCCTAAGGCGCGAGAGTTGGTCTCGAATCCGGCGGTGATTTTGAGGGCTGTCGGAGTGTTGTCGGGCTCGTTGTCTGAGGAGCAGGATGCCAGAGCAAAGATTGCGAGAGTGGGCAGAAGAATGTTATATAGTTTCATTTTGTGATATTTTTATCGTGCGATTTGATTGTTTGTCAGTGGTTTGTGTTGTATCTGTAGGGCGGTGTTACTTGGCGTCAAAGTTGCCGCCGTCGGCTTCGGTCCAAGCTGTGATGGTGCAGCCTTGTATCGACACTCCGGTCTTGTGGATGGTGACAGCGATGTCGTACTGGTATCCGGCGAGCCATTCGTTGCGCGGGTCGGCGATGCCGGCGTTGCGGTTGGCGGCAGTGAAGTCTATTGCGGCGGTGTATGTCTGAGCACCGGGCTGTGTGGCGGTGAATGTCAGTGCGCTGCCGAAGGATTGCGGGGCAACTATCAGCGTATAGGCTACGGTCTTGGCGGCGTCATCGGCTATGGCCGGGGCATTTTGTTCGGCTGTGGCGTTGTTCGCAAATGTCAGCGTAGCTGCATCCTTGGAGGCCACGATGCCGGTTGCACGGTCAAATGCGGCGGATGTATTGAATTCGCCGAGCGCCAATACTGCTTTCTTGACTTCATCATAGGTTACATCGCTGCCGCAACGTGCGGTGATGACCACCTTAGACATTTTGTGCGCTAAATTGAAGGCTACATCGGGACTTGCTTTGCTGCCCGTGGCTTGCGCCCATAGGTAGTCAAAGGTCTTCTGCGAAGCCTGCAGACGCGTATCAGCTGTTGCGGCTGCATCGCTCCACGGATAGTAAGCTGTGAAAATCACTTCGGCATTATTCTGGAAATAGATATGGTCACCGGCGGCTGCAAATGCTCCGGTGCCATCGGTGGTATACTTGAGATTGGAATATGTCTTATCGCCGCTTTGGCCCGAAATGCCTATGGCGTCTCCGGATTCCCATGTATTGTCATAGGCGCGCGCTGCGGTGGCTATGCTTGCGGTGAAATTAGGTTCGTCAGCACCTGTGCCGGGCGTGGGGTTGTCGTTGTTACAAGCCGTCAAGGTAGCGGCCGCTAAAGTAATCGTAAGTAGCGTTGTTTTTTTCATAATCGGGTGTTATACTTTTTGTGTTTTCTGTTTGTTGTATTGTAGTGGATGCCGACAGATGTCAATGAGCATCGTATCCGCCGCCGTCGGCAGTCTTCCATCCTTCGATAGAGCCTTCAAAGCCACCTTTGACCGGAAGTTTCAGGTCACCGCATATAGCCAGAGGACTTACGCTTTTGCCGAAATCTTTGGTCATAGCGGAGATATCGGAGGTGATGGTGCACGTATCGCCGTTGTCGAAGGCTATGTCCACCTTCAGCGACATATTGCTGTAGTCTGCATCCTGTATTGCAAAGAATCGGAAGGTCGCGGTCAATAGTTTTTCCGATTGTTTGAGTCGCTCGGCGGTGGTGCGTGTTCGATCAGCCGGGTCGGCGCTGTGAGTGATGAAGTCGATAGCACCATATACGCCGTCAATGCTCGCGGTGGCGGATGCTATGCGGTCGTAATCGCCCTCGACAATGGTTAGAACGAGGTCGACGCTGCGCATCAGCTGCACCATGTTGACGGTGGCATAATATGTCGCGGCGGGAGCAACGTGTATCGTGCTTGTGTAGTCGTGGTAGTCACCGGCGAACATTATGTCCGGATATGCGATAAGCCCGCCATCTGCGGCTTTGGCGACTGCGGCGCGTGTGCCGCTGAGCGTCACGCCTGCCGGAGTGTTGAATGCCGACAGTCGGTAGTCGCCGATGGCTATATCCGTAAAGATGTATTTGTCGCCGGAAGCTATGGCGGTGCGATCGCCGCCGTCAACGCGCACATCCGGAGTGACCCATTGCAGGTGCATAGTGTATTCGGACGGCTTCACAGCGTCTGCCGAGATATTGTTCCACGCGGTGATAACTTCGATATTTCCTTTGGCATCATAGAGTGTATCCTTGACGCACGAGGATAATGCAGTTGCGGCAATGCCTGCGAATATGCTGAGTTTGAAGATGTTCATCGTTTCAGAGCATTAGAATATGTTCCACACCAAGGTGACGCCGGCATGGGTGACGCCCCAATAATTTTTATTGTCATGTTCGAGGCGTACGCGAGTGCCGTCGTATAGATAGTATTTATCGTAATCGACATTGAGGCCTCCGATGCCGATGGACAGGTCAAGAGAGAGTGCTTTATTGAGCCGGAATACATATCCGCCTTTGATGCCGCCGCCCTTGACAGTGCCTTGACGTCCGGTGTCGGTGAATTTGTAGTTGAAATCGCCGTAGTGACCATAAGCACCGATGTATCCGCGGTTATTCTTACCCAAATATAGGCGCCCCTCGGGCAATACTTCCCATAATGCATAGCGGCGGTCTTTGTCGTTCCACGACCAGGATGTCCATGACCCGTGTGCCAGAATGCTAAAGCGCTCGGCGATGTGCCATTCGATGCCGAGGTCCGGCGTGAGTGTGGCCCAGCGCAGCAGGTTGGCACGCAGGTCTATATGCGGGCGATGAGCGACCTGAGCAGTCACGACGGGACGCCGATCGGCGGTGTCGGCGGGCAGGGTTACGGGCGTCGACTCCGGTTCGGGCTCGGCTGTCACTACAGGTCGCGAAGGCTCGGGCATAGGCAGGGGCACCGCCTCGGAGGTCGGCAGGGTTATGCGTACTTCTACGTAGTTCCCACCATCAGAGTGATTGGTGGTACGGAAGCACTGTTCGGTGAGCCCGCAACGTGTAATCATCTCGGACTTGACACGGTTGCTGCGTGTACGAGCTGTCGTAAGATTGGCTTCGGTACTGCCGCACGAATCGCAATACCCGAATACGGCTACCGGAACGTCGCCGGCAAGGATTGCATCCTTGTGCGTATTGACACACTCAATCATTGCCGCTATCTGGTTGTGATTGTCCAGATATCCGTCGTAGAATCTATCGGAGGCGGCGGCGAAGCGGAACGTGAGGACGCGGCTCTCGCCTTGCTTCTGCGCCGTGACGGCAATGCCGGCTGTAAGCAGTATAGCACACAGAGTGCATATTATTCGTCGTATAGTCATATCGTATAAGATTGGATGTTTCGTCGGACAAAGTGCATACGATTAGCCATCTTTTGTGCGCACAAATATGTTTGCAAATTTATCCATAAAGACACTCGGCACTTAGCCGAATCGACAATTTCATTTTCCGCTAAGAGGGCACGCGGCATATTTTAACTTTCCGCTAAGCGCAAGCAGTGCCGGCTATTTCCGGAGCTGAGCGGCAAAAACCCACAGCGTGAAGAGATATATTTTCTGCTGAGTTATATTTTGGTCAGGTATTATTTCTGTTGATGCGTCTGTACAGCCCGACTCGTTTAGCATTATTGATAAAAAGTGTTATTATGAAAAAAAGTACGAGCTTATTCGGCTCATACTTTTCTTGAATGGTCGCGAGGAATGATGTGCAAGATTACAGCTTGACTCCGCTGACGATTTCGGGGTCAACTTGCGGCACGCTGCGTTTGGCCTTGCTGAAACTCGAGCCGGAGGCAAATCCGGCGGCCTCGGCGATTTCGCTCTGTTTGGCTTCGGGGTGCGCCAGTCCGTACAGGCGTGCGTGTTCCAGGCGGAACATATTGATAAGGTTGTAGTACCCCACTTGAATGATAAAGCGGTTGGCCCCGCTTTTCTTGCCCGAGCCTATGAGCGCGAGTATGTCCGACTTTTGCAGGTGCGGCTCGCGATATTTTTGCAAAATGATTTCGAGTACTTGTCGGCGTGCTTCGTTTGATTCGGGTTCGGACGCCTCCGCTTCTTTGACTTCTTCCTCCTTGGCGGCAATGATAGCTTCTTCCATGAATTTAACCTTACGACACCCTATTCGGTCAAGCTGTTCTTCGATATACTTGGGCCGCAGCAGCCTTTGCGGATGAAGTATCAAGCACAGAAACAGTACCATCCATATGGACATGATGATTTCCGCCACCATGTTCAGGACGCGACTGTCGGCAAGCAGCACAGCCCAGACTATGGCGGTCCATACAACAGGAAGGTATATGACTTTGCCGGCAAATTTGTGCGGAAAATCGCTATCATCCGAGAAGTTACCCTTGTTATAAGCCGAAATCCGGCTTTTGAGCCAAATCAAGGTCTTGAGCATATATGCCGTCAGAATTATGCCTATGCCGGAGGCTATGCCAAGCACCACAGAACTGTGTACCTCAATCCATACGCCGACCGGAGCATAAAGCACGGAGCATGTCATAATAAAAAGCAAACTCATAGGTACGTAGAAGAGCAGAATTGCGCTCGAGCCGCGCAATTTATGCCATTTGAAATACTGCAGGAACATGGCAGCAAAAACAGCCGGATAAAACACCACGCCGAAGACACGCACAAAGACCCATGTCCCCGGGGCTTCCGGATGCAAATAATATGGCGTCAACATCGCTACGGCCATGAATACAAAGGCGGTAAGCGAACTTGCCGGATAGAAGTACCGAATTTCTTTGTCGTAAGGGCGGCAATGATGTATCAGCCGGACAATGCCGCATATTATGCCTGTGACGATGAATATAAGGCAGATATCGGAATAGTATATATAGCCGTGGGACATGTCGTGTCGTATATGTGTGGCTGTGCTTGTTTTTTCAGCGCAAAATTAACGATTTTTTGCACAACAACCTAAGTTTGGCCGCAAAAATTTCCTGACTTTATCATTGGGACACCCAATTTGGTAAGAGGTCTAAAAGTAGGCGTTGTTCATCACGAGTAATTATTGTTTTCTTAATTTCGGAGCCGGATTCTGTCTTTATCGTCACCGTTGAAATGGTTTTAGCGATATCAAGAACCTTATCAACGCTCAGTTCAATGCGAAGAATCCGTAGGATACGCTCAAGTTCTTTATATAATTTGTACGCCACAAAACATATGCATATATGCGCCTCTATGCGTCGTTCGGTAAAATGAAAAATGGGTCTCGCCTCTAATGTGCCTTTCGTGATTCGGAATGCTCGTTCAACGACCCATAAGCCGTGATACTGAGAAATGACTTCTGCCGGAGGAAGCTCCGTGTTCGTTACATAACTTTTTAGTCCGTCCCACTTGGCATCATCAGCAATCTTTTCTTCGTTAATGCTTACCAAGACGTCATTCTCAATGATTAAGAACTTGTTGTAGCCACGTTGGTTGACGTTTTTCTTGCTGATTTTGCCGGACGAATAAGCTTTGCGTAGTCGCTGTATGCCTTTGTCGCGATTGTGCCGATCTTTAGCCGCACGACTTTCAGAGTAGCTGATTACAACTCGCTCATCTCCATTTATGATTTTTTCGTTTAGTTTGCCCTCCTGTTTTGGCAGAGACAGCACCCAATCTTGAATGGCTTTTGTCTCTTTCTTGATGCGCCCGCCGAGGATAAACTTGTAACCGGCTTTCTTGAGCAGATTTATGTTCTTGCGCGAAAGTAATCCTGCATCAGCGACTACGATGAAGTCTGTGAGCGAAAAGCGCTTGACAAAGTCATCGATTATAGGAATCATCGTGCGTCCCTCGTATTGCGAACCATTGAAAACGTTGTATGACAATGGATAGCCGTCCCGACTTACCAAAAGTCCCAGAACTATCTGCGATTCAGATGTTTTGCCATCCTTTGAGAACCCGGGACAGCGTAATACATCCTCTCGTGCCGACTCAAAATAAAGCGTGGTAACATCGTAGAATACAATCCCGATTTGCCCTCCGAGCACCTTCCGTGTGTGCTCAACACTAATCTCTTGTATCTGCTCGCGTTGCGTGTTATAGAGCGTGTCCATATAGCGGTAGATGCGATTAAGGCTTATATCCTCATCAAAATGGCGCTTAAGATATTCAACTGTCGCAACCTTGCTCTTGGGCCGGCATACGCGGGATATCGCCAAAAGCTTTAGGGTGTCATCTCCAAGTTTGTCAAAGCCTATACCATTGTATATCGGCTCTAATATTAGCCTTGCCCCGTCTTGTCGTATATCTGATATAGAGTCGAAAAACCGCTCTACATCAGACCTCTTTTGTTTGTGCCTCTCGGCTTCGCCGAAGTCAAGCACTTTTTGTCCTCCATACGTTTCGATGAATGCAATTGCTGCGCGTTCATACTTCACAAGGGTATCTTCATCTTTTGAAGAACCAAAAGACTTTAGCAGGATGTACTTGCCATCGGTTTTATGGACAACCTGTACGCTCCACGTACCACCCTTATTGGGTTTTCTGCGCACGAACATAGCGCAAATTTACATATTTTCACGCTGGGACACCCAATTTACCTTAGACAAAATAGTTTAATCGCTGATAATTAAAACAAAACAACATCGGCAGTTTTTTGAGTGATAAAGTCAGGTATGTATTTTATGCGAAATAACAAGCAGTTATGATGTTTTTTTGCCGCAGCGCATATTTTTTTTCAATCCGCCTTGGCGACAGATTTCCCGCTCCGCCTACATGTGAGCGCGATTACCCCCCCTCCGACTACTACGTTGGTTATGCCATTCCATTGTTCGGATGCCTCGTATTCACAGACAATCCTTTGCAGAAATCTCCAACCGCATCTCGTCCGAAGTTTCAGCGATGCATATCACGACCGGGAAGTCCGTGTCTAAGGGCCAAGCTTCGTCGTACATCCTGACGGAATACACTCCAAAGATATATTCCAAGAAGATGTATTCCAAACATTGATGCGACACTGTCGGCCGATATTTTTTGCGGGTTGGGAATTTAGTTGTAACTTCGTGGAGGCAAACGGCGACCGCGGGCAAGCGACTCGGCCGTGCCGCATAATTTCTCCGGCGCTGATGTCGGCCTCTGTGCTGCACATCAACGTCTTAAAATGACAACCGAAACGGACGCATCAATGAAGATACGACACATCCTGATGGCGTCGGCGGCGGTTCTGGCTATGGCCGGTGCCGCCTTTGCCGGCGTACGCGGCGGCAAAGATGCCGCACATTTCTCCAAATCAGACATCACGCAAAACCTCAAGCTATTCAACAGCATCTACAAGGAGCTGACAATGAACTATGTGGATACGCTGGACGCCAAGGCGACCATGCGCACCGCCATAGACGCACTGCTCGGGCAAATAGACCCGTATACCGAGTACTTCAGCATCGATGAGCGCGACAACATCACTTCCGTAAGCACGGGCGAATATGCCGGCATCGGGTCGGTGATACAGCGTCGCGACAGCGTGGTGGTGCTGACTGCTCCATCTTGGAATTCGCCGGCGCGGCGCGCCGGCGTGCGCCACGGCGATGTCCTCATAAGCATCGATGGCGACAGCGTGACCCCGGCAATGGACATCTCGGAGGTTAGCCGCCGACTCAAGGGTCGCCCCGGCACGGAGGTGCGGCTGCGACTGCGCCGTCCGTGGGTGGACGCAGACAGCGTCTTGGACATTACAGTGACGCGCGGCACCATTACCATCGACCCGCTGCCATATTACGGATATATCGGCGATGGTATCGGATATATAGACATCACCACCTTCAACGAAAAGACCGGTACGGAGGTGCGCAATGCCGTGGCAACGCTCAAGCGCGACCCGCGTGTCAAGAGCCTCGTACTCGACCTGCGTGACAACGGCGGCGGCATCGTCGACGGCGCCGTACAAATCGTGTCGAATTTCGTACCCAAAGGCACGGAGGTGTTGACTATACGCGGCCGCGAAACTCGCAACCGCCGCACCTACAAGACCACATCTGCACCACAGGATACAAAGATTCCGCTGGTGATATTGGTCAATGACGGCACTGCCAGTGCAGCCGAAATAGTCACCGGAGCACTCCAAGACCTTGACCGCGCTGTCATCGTGGGACGCCGCACATTTGGCAAGGGTCTGGTGCAGAATGTGCGCCCGCTACCTTACGACGGACTGCTCAAGGTTACCACCGGACGATATTACATACCCAGCGGCCGCCTTATCCAGGCCATAGATTACGGTCATCGCAACAACGATGGCTCGGTGGCACGCATACCCGACTCGCTGACGACGGTATACCATACGGCGGCAGGCCGCGAGGTACGCGATGGCGGCGGCATCACGCCCGATACGACAGTGTCGCTACCCGAAAGCAATCGCCTGCTGTACACGCTCTACAACAGCTTCGTAATCGACAACTTTGCCAACCGCTACGCCAATAAGCATCCCGATGTTCCGACAGACACTCTGGACTGGCATCCGGACAGCACGCTCTTTGAAGACTTCAAAGCCTTTGTAGACCCGGCCAAACTCAAGTATGACTCACCTTATGCCGCCGGCATCAAGTATCTGCGCGATGCCGCACGTGTCGAGGACTATCTCACGCCGGAGGTGAAGTCCGCGCTCGACAGCCTCGAAAATATGCTCAAACCCGACTTGGCACGCGATATAGAGCGGCGCCGCAACCAAATTATGGAAGTGCTCGAGGACGAGATTGCCGCCCGCTATTTCAGCACACGCGATCTCTCGGCTCGCGCCGTCAAGAACGACCCGGATGTAGATGCGGCACGCGCCATACTCACGGACATGCGGCGATATGATGCCATATTGCGCAAGAAATGATGAATACGAAGGCTGTCAAATCCTCTGTCGGCGGCGATACGCCGTTGGCAGTCATCAGTGCCGCCTTTGCCGCCGGTCGCTCGGAGGCGCTCAAGGCCTTGGCACATCGCCGCCGCAGCATAATCTACGGCGCCAGCGGAAGTGCCGCCGCCATGGCCCTGGCGGCATTGCCGATCGGCCGTAAGGCGCTCACGGCTTTGGTGATAGGCGCCGACAGCGATGACGCGGCATGCCTGTACGGCGATCTATGCCGCGTGGCCGGGGACGAGGCCGTGGCCATACTTCCATCGGGCTACCGTCGCAGCATCAAGTACGGACAAGAGGACGAGGCTTCGCGTATACTGCGTACACAGACGCTCACGCGCCTGCTCGGCGAGACCGATACGAATCATTCGCCGCTGCGCTTCATTGTATCCTATCCCGAGGCTCTGGCCGAACGCGTGGCCTCGCGCGACGAAGTAGACAACCATACCGTCACTCTACGCGTAGGCCAAAGCATCGACCCCAAAGATTTGCTACAAACGCTGCTGGACAATGGCTTCAGCAAAGTCGACTACGTCTACATACCCGGACAGGTGGCCATGCGTGGCGGCATCCTTGATGTCTTCGGCTTCAATGACGAGCGGCCTGTGCGCATCGACTTTTTCGGCGATGATGTCGAGAGCATCCGCTTTTTCGATGTCGAAACGCAGTTGTCCGATGACAAGACGGATAGTGTGTCCATAGCCGCCGATGTCACGCGGCTGGCCAAGGACAATCCCTCGCTGCTCCAATTTGTGGACGAAAAGACGCTGGTGGCCGTGCGTGCCGGCATAGACGTCTGCGCACGCGTGCATGCCGTAGCCGCTTCGGACATTGCCGTCAATGCCCTTACGGCGTCAAGTGAAGACGGCATGACCCTCGCGGACATACGCGCCGACATCGTGGACGCCGACGCTTTTGCCGAGCGCTATGACGCCATGCGCCGCATGACACTGTGTGCCGCAGCCGACCCGGCCTCGAAGCACTCCGAGCAATCGAAGGACTCCGACACCATCAAGAAAACTGCCTCTCTGGACCTGCATTGCTCGCCGCAGGGCATTTATCACAAGAATTTCGAGCTGATAACCAAGTCATTGGGTGACTTTGCCGGGCGTGGCTACAAAATATATATACTCAGTGACAGCGTCCGCCAAATACAGCGCTTGCGCGACATCTTTGCCGACCGTGGCGACGACATAACCTTCGGCGGCGTCGAGGGCACGCTGCACGAGGGTTTTGTAGACCACGAACATAAGGCGTGCGTATTCACCGACCATCAGATTTTTGACCGCTTTCACAAGTACACACTGCGCAGCGAAAGAGCACGCAGCGGACGCGTCGCACTGTCACTCAAGGAACTGGGCGCAATACAGCCCGGCGACTACATAGTGCACGTGGACCACGGCGTAGGCCGTTTTGCCGGTCTGTTGCGTGCCAATGTCAACGGACATACGCAGGAGATGATCAAGCTGGTCTATCAAAACGAGGACATCGTCTTTGTATCCATACACGCGCTGCACAAACTCTCCAAATACCGTGGCCAAGACGGCGAGGCGCCCAAGCTGAACAAGCTGGGCTCGGGCGCATGGAACCGCATAAAAGAGCGCACCAAAAGTCGCCTGAAAGATATTGCCCGCGACCTTATACGCCTGTATGCAGCGCGTAAGAATCAGCAGGGTCATGCATTTGCTCCGGACAGCTATATGCAGAACGAGCTTGAAGCATCGTTTGTCTACGAGGACACCCCGGACCAGATTACAGCGACGCAGGCTGTCAAGTCAGACATGGAAAGCCCACGACCCATGGACCGCCTGATATGCGGCGACGTGGGCTTTGGCAAGACCGAGATAGCCGTGCGCGCGGCCTTCAAAGCTGCCGTGGATGGCAAGCAGACCGCCATATTGGTGCCCACCACGGTCCTTGCATATCAGCATTACAACACCTTCAGCGAACGCCTCAAAGATTTTCCGGTGCGTGTCGAATACCTGTCGCGAGCCCGCTCGGCCAAGGACACCAAGGCCATACTTGCCGACCTTGCCGAGGGCAAGATAGACATCATCATAGGCACGCACAAACTTATCGGCAAGTCCGTGCATTTCCATGACTTGGGGCTGCTGGTGATAGACGAGGAACAAAAATTCGGCGTAGCCGTCAAGGAACGCCTCAAGCAGATGAAGGTGTCGGTGGACACACTCACCATGAGCGCCACACCAATACCGCGCACGCTACAATTCTCGCTCATGGGCGCGCGCGACCTTTCGTCGCTGACCACTCCGCCGGCCAATCGTTACCCCATAGTCACCAATGTGGACACTCTCAGCGATGACTTGCTGACCGAGGCCATAGGTTTCGAGCTTGCGCGCGGCGGTCAGGTTTTCATCATCAATAATCGTATCGAGGGACTGTACCGCCTGCAAAACATGGTAAGCCGACTTGTCCCGGATGCGCGCTCCATAGTTGCGCACGGGCAAATGCCCCCCGAAGCACTCGAAAAGGCCATCATCGACTTCACCAACCACGACTATGACATCCTTATAGCCACCACTATCATCGAATCGGGCATTGACATGCCCAATGTCAACACCATCATAGTCAACAATGCCCAGAACTTCGGACTGAGCGAGCTGCACCAGTTGCGCGGACGCGTGGGCCGCAGCAGCCGCAAGGCCTTCTGCTACCTGCTTGTCCCACCGGACGCCGAACTTACCAGCGTGGCACGCCGACGCTTGCAGGCCATAGAGAGTTTCAGCGACTTAGGCAGCGGAATACACATCGCCATGCAAGACCTGGATATACGTGGCGCCGGCAACCTCCTGGGCGCCGAGCAAAGCGGATTTATCGCAGACCTTGGCTACGAAACATACCAAAAAATATTGAAGGAAGCGGTCACCGAATTGCGCACGCAGGAATTTGCGGACACCATGAAAGCGTCCACGGACACTGTCGGAGACGGCGCCACGGATTCCGATGATTTTGTAGCCGACACCACGGTGGAAAGCGACCTCGAATTGCTGCTACCCGCCGACTATGTACCACAGGAATCCGAACGCATAAGCCTTTACCGCGAATTAGACAATATAGAACGTCAGGACGACCTCGAAGCTTTTGCCGCACGACTTATCGACCGTTTCGGCCCTATTCCGGCGGTAGCTCGCGAATTGTTGCTGGTGCCGCGCCTGCGCCGCGATGCACGCCGCTTGGGCATAGAGAAAGTTGTTCTGAAAAACGGCAAAATGTACACCTACTTTGTAGATGCGTCCAACATCGCCTATTATCAGTCAGCGATGTTCGGTCGTATGCTCAGTTATCTCAACCTCAACAGCCGACGCGTACACATCCGCGAAAACGCCGGACGCCGCTCCTTCGTCATCGACTCCGTGCCCACGGTGCATGACGCCGTCTCGGCGCTCGAGACAGCCCTCACCCTCCCCGTGGCCTGACGGAAAGCTTTTGCCCAAGTCAAGGAGACCACGCCGTGCTACTCGAAATTGATTAGCGTAACTAATAGGCCTCGGCGTCAATGGGCGCGGACAACGAGCCAGTTGGTTTGGTAGATGGAACGGACAGCAAAGAGCAGACGTGCCGGAGCACCCTCATCGGCGCGGAACCACCCGTAATTCCAGCCCATGCCCATGTCGAGATACAGCGCGTGGCGCACGCCCATGTGTACAAGAGCCTTAACAAAACAGTCCAGAGAGACCGGATAACAGGACTGGATGATGGTAAATCCGCCGTCCGGCGTGACTCCAACGTCAGCCTTCTCACTTCGTCGGTCGAAGAGACAGACTGCGCGGCATATGTTTTTCTTAGTCCGGTATATCGGTCGTCCGCCATAGACGTCTTTGCCGTTATACACCAGAAGCATCTGCTGGAACAGACTGCCGCCATCGGCTTCTGCCCGGCGAATCATGACCTCGAGGCTGTCCATGGGCGCTATGACGACGCGCCCCCGGGTGCTACACAGCAGTCCGGTGTTTGCCTCACAGTTGTATCCGTGGCGAAGCCTCCCGACGCTGACGTAATCGCCGGCAACATTAGCGGCACTGAAGCTGTCCGTTCTTTCACCGGTGAAGGCCGCCTCGACGCACAAGCAGACCTTGGGGTCATCGATGTCCGGTATCATCGAATCTACCAGCTCGACGGAAGCCCTTGATGTCTTGATGTCCAGTCGAATGAAATCCTTGCCGTCCATACTTATTAAGGACTGCGAAACAATGGAATCGGCGATACCGGGACCTTCGGCATCGTCAGTGTGTCCTCCTGTATGTGCACAAGCGGCAACGAATACCGCCATGAATGCGGCCTGTGTAGCAACCGCAAATTGGTGTGGAAGTTTCACTTTGGTTAGTAGTCTTGTCCGATGTAGTGTCGGTCTCCTTGGGAGATTGTAAAAAAACAGGTTATTATTAAGGCTCTTGTTTAAGGGATAAGCTGCGCCACGCGCCGGATGTCAACGTTGGACGTCAGCTTCTAACGACAAAATTACTCTTTTATTTTCGAACTTACAATACCCGCACCCAATTCAAGACGATTGCGACCACGGCTCTTTCATTCGAAAAATCGGCAAAAAGCTTAAAATAGTGCTATTTATAGTGAGTATGACCTTGTGTCTTTTGTGATTATAGGGAACACCGACAAAATGCAAGAGTAACCGGAGGGGGCTATTTCAAGCCGTTGTAGGTTGTGCCTTTTTTCTTGGCTCGAACCTTCATATACATCGAGGGGTTAGCGTTGATGTAGCAGTAGGGGTCGTCATCGGGTTGCTTGACGGTAATACGGATGTCCTTGGAAGTTTGAGAGCCGGAGTATTTGAGGCGCACGGTGTACAGCGTAGCGTCTTCAGTTTCACGGACTTCGGTGATGTTCATCTCCATGGTGTAGGGCTTGGTGGGATTGTAGCCGTTTTCGGGAGTAGCGCCTTTCATATATGCTGCTGCTTGATATGGGCGTGGTTCGTTTATGCCCTTGACATACCATTCGCGCAAACGTCCTCGAGCGTGGTCGGTCAAGCCGGTGACGGTATTGATCATATCCAAACATTCTTCGCCCACTGACTGTCCGTACTCGCTGTACATTCCAATGGCTATCACCTGAAGAGCCACAACTCCTTCAGGTGTCTTTCCTATTTTCTCTCGCAGGGTTTTGAATTCGGCTACCGACTTGGGGAGAGCCTCTACGCTGACCGTTTTCAAGCCTTTGCTTTGAGTTGCGGGGACGGAAGTTGCAGCCGAAGCACTTGCTTGTCCTGTGCCGGCAAAAGCGACTGCCGATGACAGCAATAGTGCTGCTACCGGAATAAGTTTTAAGGTTTTAGATATCATGCTTGCCATATCATCTTGATTTAATATTATGTATTCTTCGGTGTATGGTTGCCGTCCGACATACCATGGCGTCCGAGCCATGCCTTGCGCACATCGCAAAGATACAACAATTTCGCAACTATACAAACAGCCGTGCGGTTTATCGCCCCAAAACACTTCCGGAAAGATTCCTATAAGAAGCGCAACGGCATAGAGAAAGAACAGCCTTATTATGGTCAAAAATCAAAGATATCCCGGCGGGATATTCTCTACCATTCGTAGGGTGGCATCTCGAAGGGAAATATAATCTTAACTTTCAGCCCTTGAACTTTCACGTAGATTTTCCCCATTGAGTTTTTGGGATGGGCGTAAATTCCGTCAGAGTACACATAGCCTGATTTTTTCATAGATTCGACGAATTTCTCCACTCCCTCACGATTAGCAAAGTCTATGGTGAGCAGCTGATCCTCACCGCTCTTAAATGCGATATTCGTGGATCCGCTTGGCTCTTGGCGATGGGCTGTCATATAAACAAAAGGCTCTATTTCGTCAACATCCGCAGGTCGCTTAAATTCCTTGATGGTAAATCCGAGCGTCTTCAACACTTCGGCGGCGTTGGCCCTGAAGCCTACGCCCATATCCTCGTCAAGCACTTCGATCAAGGCATATTGGGTCAATGGAGCGACGGACGCCGGCTTATCCTCACCGTCTGAAGAGGCCGCTTGCTTGGCGTTGACACCCTTTTGACTTGCTGTGACATCGTTATTTCGGTCTGCCATAGCTTCTGTCGTGTCGGCGTTTGTGTCGGAGTCTTTATCGACCTTGTTCGCGGAGCTGCATCCGCAGGCCAAAGTCGCGATAGCGATAGAGGCAAGGATAAGCATCTTCTTGCAACTCAGGCCGCAAGAATCTCGCTTTGCGTTGCGCGTTTCGTTTGATTGTTTTTCCATTTTATTGAGTTTTTGAGGGGGGGGTAAGGTGTTGCGATTACTTGATTAGGGGAAGGTGTTGTGATGCTCTTGGCTAATGATAATTGGTCGGCTATTATTATCATCAGAGAGTTCTCCGTAATTCAAATACAAAGCTACTGCTTTTTGTCGGATAAGACAACATTTCTTTCTCGTATTCAGATAAATATTCGTCAGACATACCCAGCCCGTTGCATCATTTGTGTGCGGATAGTTAGAAGCGGGCGGTGAGGGCGAAGCCGGCGCAGCGCGTGCCCAGCATTGGGGAGAATGTCAATGTGGGGGCGGCAGCGCGAGCGGCGGCCTTTTCGCGTGCAACGCGGCGCGCCGGGTTGCGGTCAAGGAAGCCGACGAACTCGTTGACCGGGTCAACAAGAAAAGCCACGATATTGCCTAATACAGCCGACCCCCATAGCGTGTAGTTGTGGTCCACAATATGCCGCTTGATGCGGTAAAAGCCTTCGCCTACGCAGCTTCCGATGATGGGTGTTACAAAAAGGTCTTGTATCGACGGCCGTTCCATAAATGCCTCGACACCGTATTCCCATCCGACATTTGAGACGATGGTGCAGTAAAGCATTGACTGCCAGAAATTGAAGCCGCACGAACGAGCCGCCATGAAGTACACACCGCCGGCGTATGGATGCAGTATATAATTGAAATAGAACTTGTCGTGATCCCATTCGACACCCTTGTCGATGACGTGATTGTACCAGCGTTTGAACAGTGGGACGTCCTGCAGTTCGGCGCGATTCCACGATGTGGCATCCTCGGGCAGACATTCCAATACCAAGAGCGTGCCCACGAAGGCCGAGCCGAGCGTGATAGTGTTGTACCACAGGCGCTTCCAGTCGTGCGAGCTTGCCGTCCACGATACGGGCATCTCGTATGGACTTACAGGCCCGGGATGTGCTCCGAAGCGAGCATCCCAGTCACAGTCAATGCTGTCCGGGCGCAGTGGCGGCAGCGGCGCGGCACATGGTGTGTTCCACTGTATGTCAGCCAATTCGGACGCCGCAATAGTTACCGTTGCCTCGGATTTCGCCATGGTGTCGGCAACGGCGTTTGTCTCGTCGGGGACAATGATGGTTCTCTGTGCGCACGTCGAAATTGCGACAACGGAGAAGATGAAAAAAAGAACGATGCGTAATAACGGACTCATTCGGTGCGGAGTGTCAAAACTGTAGTATCTGTGCCGTGTGTCTTTGAAGCAGCATCGGCGAAATCCCGATATAATAGTGCCTGATGGCGCTTGGCACGCCGTGGGTCGAGACGATGCATTGCCGTATCTTAATGACGTTACAAAGGTACTTCTTTTCGAGTATAACAAAAAAGTGCAAAATGCGTTTTTCGACTTTTAGACCAACAACTGCCCGTTTTTGGCAAATATCGGCGTACACGACCAATAGATGTCCCTATTGCGAAAAAGTTTTTAGAACTTGTACTTTTTTTGCTCCACTACAAAGATATGCGAGCCTGCATTTCGATAATCCCTTTGTATATTTCGGAAAAAACATAAAAAAACATAACGCCAAACACATAAGGTACTTCCAAACAGCCGATATAAGCAATTTTATTGCTAAATTTGCGTTATGATAGAAGGGAAGTAGGCTCCGAAGCAAATTTCGGCGTCAATTTCGTTAGGCCTGTAACCAACCACACCAACAACTATCACGCACATGGACTTGACAGTCAGCAATATATCCAACAACATACGAATACTTGCCGTTGCGGCAATGCTCTTGTGCGCCGTGGGAGCGGCACGCGCCTTACCTGCGGAGACTTACGCAACCAAATCGGCATTGGCCTCCGGAAAGTGGGTCAAGGTCAGCGTGGATGCCACCGGCATCTATCGCCTGACGCCCGCGACGCTGCGCCGCTGGGGCTTTGCCGACCCGTCCAAGGTCAGCGTTTACGGATACGGAGCCTACCGTACCGGCAACCGCTTGAGTGCGGCCAACTTCTATGATGACCTTCCGGCCATACCCGTGCAACGCCTTGCCGATGGCACCATCGTGTTTTATGCATACGGCCCGATGTCATGGGAGCAGAGCGCTTCGCGACGATATGTGGGCAGTCAGAATGTCTATACCACAAAGGGTTATTACTATATTGGCGAAAATCCCGAGGCACCTGCAAGCGATTCACCCATGACGGTATCCTCCGAAGTTACGGGCGACATAGCCGAGACATACAACGCACGACTGCACCACGAAGTGGATGAAATCAGTCCCGGCGAGGCCGGAGCCGCACTCGTAGGCGAAGACTTCCGCTACACCCCCACGCGTTACTTCGACTTCAAGCTCACCGACCGCGACGAGTCAGATCCAAAGATATGGATGGAATGCTCGTTTGTCTCCAAGACATACTCGGCTTCGGCATTGCTCAAATTCACCGTCAACGGCACCGAATTGCCTGAGATTTACGCCGATGCTATAGGTACTACCAACAATTCCTCATACTACCACGGCGTGGAAGGTACGCCGCGCCGTACCTTTGAACTCTCAGGCAGCGATGCACGCATAGGCATCACCTATGCGCCTCAGGGCACCACCAACGGCGCATGGCTCAACTATTTGACGCTCAATTATACGCGCAAGTTGCGCCTGCCTTCCACCGGCGAGGGGACGCTACTGTTTTGGCTAAGCAACTCGGCGGCACGCCTCAGCGGTGTCACAGATGCTTCGCGTCTACACGTTTGGGATGTCAGCAATGTACTGGCTCCCGTAGCCATGCAGTTTACCGCTGAGGGTTCCGGCGTGCTGTGGAACAACCCAATGTACGGCTTCCGCTCTTATGCGGCGTGGACCGAGAACGCCGCGCTACCCGAGCCGACACTCGTCGGCAGCATCGCCAATCAAAATCTCCACGGACTTGACGTTCCGGACATGGTTATAGTGGTACCTGCGGCCTACGCCGCACAGGCCGAGCGCATCGCCGAGTTGCACCGCAACGATAAAATCCGGCCCATGACCGTATCTGTCATAGAAGATCAGGCGATATACAATGAGTTTTCGAGCGGTAGTCCCGATGTTCACGGCCTGCGGCGCTTTTTCAAGATGCTCTATGACCGCGGCGGCGGACTCACCCCTACATCCGAGCATCACCTGCAATATGCACTTCTGATGGGCTGCGCCACCTACGACCACCGCCACCTCACCGCCGACCTCAAGCGCATGAACACGGTGACGCTGCCGGCGTGGGTAACCACGACTATGCGTTCCAGCCTCAACGACAACGACGGCTTCACCTGCGACGACTTTGCCGCCATACTTGCCGATGACAGCGGCGAGAATATGGCCTACGACAAGATAAGCATATCTCTGGGACGTCTACCCGTGCGCTCGCTCGATGAGGCCACCTCCACCGTAGACAAACTCTGCGAATACGTCAAGTCCTCCAAGAAGACCGATTGGCGCAATCAGGTGCTGATTCTCGCCGATGACGAAGACCAGGCCATACACATGACACAGGCTGACAACTTCGAAAAAAATATCGAGAACACCGACCCGGGCGTTTTCCTTACCAATAAGGTATATATCGACGCCTACGAAAAGGTATCAGGCACCGTTCCGGGAGCTCGCGAGGAGATGTTCCGACTCCTGGACGCCGGCATGGCATATTGGATATACCTCGGACACGCCTCCAATCACGGCATGAGCCACGAAAAGATGCTCACAATGGAAGACATCAACGGGCTGTACCTCAAGCGTATACCCATACTTATCGCCGGCACGTGCGATTGGTTGCGGTGGGACTCGAACACACTGAGCGCCGGCGAGATATTCTTCCATGAACGCTATGGCGGCACTATCGCCACTATCAGCGCCACTCGCCCCGTATACATCAGCGAAAACGGCCGGTACATGGCCGCCTTGGGACGCAACTTCGCCGTACGAGACGAGTATGGACGCCTGCCGGCCATCGGCGACATCTACCGCAATGCCAAGAACAACATACAAAACTCTTCAAGCATCGCAAGCGACAATCACCTGCGCTACGTCCTTATGGGCGACCCCGCCATGCGAGCCGTCACACCCTCCAACCGCGTACGCCTCGAGACCATAGACGGCAAGGCCTTGCCCGGCAATGTCAACGATGACAGCGCCGAGCAGATAGTCGTGTCCGCTATGCAGCGCGCCACCTTTGCCGGGAGCATCACAGATGCATCGGGCAACATCCTGACAGACTTCAACGGCCGCGTCTTTGTCACTATATACGATGCAGACTATTCGACGACATCTTCGGGCCGCGGTTCGGGCAAGCCTTACACCTTCGACACACATGGAGGCAAGCTGTATACCGGTGTCGCTGTGGCCAAGGACGGACACTGGAGCCTCGAAGTGGCCATGCCCGGCGAAATTGCCGATAACTTCCGCGAAGCCACGGCCAACATGTACGCCTATGCAGACGCAGACGACCGCGATGCCTGCGGCGTCAGCCATGCATTCTACGTCTACGGCATGGACGAAAACGCCCCCGAGGACACCCAGGCGCCGACCATCGAGGCCATGTACCTCAACCACGAGAGTTTTGTCGACGGCAGCGCGGTCAATTCAGATCCCATGCTCATAGCCAAGATCAGCGACAATGTAGGCATCAACGTCTCCACTGCCGGCATAGGCCACCAAATGACCCTCACCATGGGTCGCAAGACTTACAACGACGTATCACAGTATTACACGGCCAATGACGACGGCAGTGCCGGCGGCACAATATGCTATCCGTTGAGCGGTCTCGAAAAAGGCAAATATAGCATCACACTCAAAGTGTGGGACACAGCCGGCAACAGCGCCGACCGCACTATCAACTTCAACGTCAGCCCCTCGGCAACCCCACGCATATACGATGTCTGGACAGACTCATCGCCGGCATCGGTACAGGCCAACTTCTACCTGCGACACGACCGTCCCGACCAAATGCTCACCGTCACCGTGACAGTATACAATATGCTGGGCCAGCCGCTGTGGAGCAACACTACCAAAGGCCTATCGGACATGTATGTATCCACGCCGGTGGTATGGAACCTCACTGACGGAGCCGGAAGGCGCGTGCCGCGCGGCATCTACCTATACCGCGCCGTCATCGTCGGCGAAGACGGGCAGGAACAAGCCACGGCATCACAACGTCTCGCTGTAACATCAAAGTGACGCAAATCAAAACACATACAAAACCAAATAAAACATACGCACGACAAAAGCATTAGAACCAACACTATACAGACAATGCACGAAAACAACCGTCTTGCGACAACACCACTTCCCGAGCCAACCCTGCGGCGACTGCCATGGTATCTGGCATACCTGACGACGCTGCGCACACAGGGCCAAACTCATGTGTCCTCGACCCGCATCGCCGCCGATGTAGGCGTGGACTCATCGCAGATAGCCAAAGACCTCTCCTTCCTCAACATCAAAGGCAAGACTCGCATAGGCTACGAAGTACAGGCTCTCGAAAACGAGTTGCGCCAGTTCCTCGGCTTCGGCCGCAACCACGATGCAGTCATCGTCGGCGCCGGCTCGCTGGGCTCGGCACTCATGCGTGACAGCGGCCTCCACCGCTACGGGTTGAATATCGTGGCTGCTTTCGATACGGACCCGGCCATAGTCGGCGGCGAAATCAGCGGCATACCCATATATCATGCCAACCGTCTGGCCGAGATATGCCAAGGGCGAGACATAGCCATAGCCGCCCTCACCGTCCCGGTAAGTGCAGCCCAAGCCGCCGCCGATGCAGCCATAGACGCCGGCATCCGCGGTATTTGGAATTTCACCCCTTGCCGCATACGCGTCCATGGTGGCGCCGTGGTGCAAAACACATCTATGTATTCGCACCTGGCGGTGATGTACAACAGACTGCAAGACCCGCAGCAGTAACGCCGAAAGGCACGACCCGGGCACGGCACAACAGCTGACAGCACGGCTGACAATATAAGCCGACAGACATACAAGACGTAATCTACAGAACCACGGCATCAAGCCGCCACACCAGTTATGAAGATACTTGCCATAGACAACGAAGGACACGTGCACGCCGCCGCCGATTCGGCTGTGGTGACGCGTTCGCAGCCGTGGTTCGAGCCCGACCAAGGGGCGCCATGGCATGGCGAGGCATACATTGCCGCCATAGTCTCGCGCTTGGGCAAGGGTGTGGCCGAGCGTTTTGCCCGGCGCTATTACGACAGTCTGTGCGTTGTGATACATCCGCGGCCGGCCGTAGCCGGAAGCCTCTATGAATGGACGCGCGATGGATCTATACTCATGGGAGATCATATACCCGTGGACAATCTTGCAGACAAGACGAAAGTGAGTGTCGGCGAAGCATCCTATCCGGTGGACATCGCCCGAATGCTCGGTATGTTTGACCGCTTGTTGTGCGACGTAGCCGAACACCACACCATCAAGACCGGGGACATGCTTATGCTGCCATTAACCGAAATACAGCCCGTGGCATTGAAGCGTCCGTTGACACTGGACATCACCCTCGGGGAGACACGTGTAATGCGGCTCAAGGTCCGATAAACGATGGCCGACAGCCATAGATTTCGCACCCGGAGATACGAGCCAAAGCACATATAAATACAGACATAACAAAAGACAAGACACAAAACACTATTCGAGAAATACAGCCAAAATCCGAATATGAAAAAACTACTACTCCAAATATTGGGCGCCGCCCTGTGCGTGAGTACACTCACAGCTACCGCACCCGAAGCATCGGCCTTTAAGCCATCGCATTTCACGGCTATTTCGGCCCTGTCTACGGGACATTGGGTCAAAATACGCGTAGATCACGAAGGCCTTTACGAAATCACATACGACCAACTGCGCCAATGGGGATTTGCCAATCCGGAATCGGTCTCGGTCTACGGTTTCGGCGGCACGATGCTGACCCACGGGTCATTCTACGACACCGACCCGGACGACCTTACTCCCACGGTATGTTTCCATACGGACAATGCTGTACGTTTCTACGGTGTCGGCGCCATGCGTTGGCTTCCGGAGAGCTACCGCGAAATCAACCTTGAACAGAATATTTATAGCAATTACGGATACTACTTTGTGTCCGACGTGAAGCTCGAGGTCGGCGAGGATAAGGTGGAATTGCGCGAAAGCTCCGGCAAGCGTGCCACGGCAGTCTCGGCAGTCTACGGCTTCACCGAGGATGTCGAAAATCCCGTGAAAGCCGGCGGCTTCTTTCTGGGCAAGCCTTACGGTGCCAACGAATACCACACCTTCAAGATTCCGGTGACCGGATTTGCCGCCGATTGCATAGACCCGGTATTCACTATCAACGCCCGTTATGCAGCCAACTTCGGCATCACCGGCGTGGCAAGTGCCGAGTACGATTCGACCAAACTGCTCAGCGTATCGCGAACCGCCTACGATGTGCCGAGTCTTACAACCTCCAGCGACCGCAATTTTTATCTATCCACCTACAAGGAAAGCTTTTCGAGCCTTGCTTCAGACGGGTCGCTGCCCGACACGGTATTCACCTTCAAATTCGGAGCCGAGGAACGCATCCAGCACCAGGTCAATTACCTTGCGGACGATTACCTCACTTTCAGCTATCCACAGACGGCCTTCAAGCGTGACGGAGAGGCCACAATACTCTACTTTGTATGTTCCGAACAATGGCAAAACTTTGTAGTCAACAACTGCGACGACAAGACGCTGATATACGATGTAACCTATGCCTCTCCGCGACTCAAGTCATATACGACAAAGTACGACAGCGATGCGCACACACTCACCGGATGCTTTGACCGTACCATCAACAACATCACCTATCCCTGGCACGCCCGAATGCTGGTGGTCAATCCAACCACGGACGCCGTATCCGTCCCAGAATACGTGGGTGTGGTCGCCAATCAGAACATCCATGGCGACGCAGTTCCCGATTTGCTCATAATCACTACCGATGAGCTATACGAGGCCGCCCAAGAGCTGGCCGAGGCACACCGCGCCGAGGGACTAAGAGTCAATGTGTATACACAGCAACAGGTGTTCAACGAATACACCTCCGGCACGCCCGACATCGCAGCATACCGCCGTGTAGTCAAGATGTTCTATGACCGCGACAGCACGCGCATGAAATATTTGCTCCTCTATGGACGCGGTATTTGGGACAACAGACAGATTATCGAAAAGACCAACAACGAGGTTCTATTGGCCTACGAAAATCCTTCCACCATATTTGCCGGCAGCTTGTCGCAGGCATACGTGGGAGACGGCGTGCTTGGCGTGATGGCAGACAATGCTTATCTCGAAAAATTGCACTCCTTTGAAGCCGAGGTCGCCGTAGGCCGCATTCCGGCAGATAATCTTCAAATGGCCCGTGACGCCAACGCCAAGATTATCAATTATATGAACAGCAAGGTGCCATTCATCAACTTTACGCGCGGCGTCTTTGTCTCAGATGACGGCGATGGATACACCCACCTCAACCAGACCGAACACCTCATAAAACGTATCCAGGCCGGCTACCCGGCGGTTACCGGAATCCGTGTGCACAACGATATCTTCCCCTGGACAGGCAAAGACGCCAAAACCGCACGCACGGTACTGTCCGATGCACTCATCAAAGGCGTGGGACTGTTCTGCTATGTCGGACACGGCACGCCAGACGGCTTCACCGGCGAAAAACTGTGGACACGCTCCTTTGCCACTTCGCTTAACATCAAGTATCCGCCACTGGTTCACTTGTCCACCTGCGACTCATATGCCTTCGACCACCGCGACAATGGTATTGCCGAGGCTATGTTCTTCAAGAAAGACGGCGGCAGCATAGGTATCATCGGAGCATGTCGCGCAGTATACATGCAGATGAACCAATTCTTGGCACTGAACCTCGCCGAGGTTTACGGCAAGGCCCGTTACGGCACCACCGTCGGCGACATATACCGCCTGGCTTACAATCAGACCAAGAAAAAATACTACAACGACGATTACGTAACACTCAACACCAGTTGCTACAACCTCTTGGGCGACCCCGCAGTGCGTCTGCCGTTCCCTATGGACACAGAGAACACGCCCAAAATCGAGCGCTTCAATGATGTCAATGTCAGCAATTACGAGCCCGGAGTCTCCGAACGCACACGCAACGAAGCCTGCGAGATTGTCCCCGGCCATAAATTCACCATTGAGGGCGGAATAACCGGCGGCACAGGCTTTGACGGCACAGCCAACGTCACCGTATACCAGTCGCCGCGCACCGTCACCACCCTGGTACAGAACCCCCAAGACCGTCTTACGCCCAAGGATGTAACCATAGAACAAGACGTCTTGGCCGAGACGGTGGGCACCTGTCTTGACGGACACGCTGCCGTGGATGTCACCGTGCCGCAGCCCATGACTGTCGGCGAATTCAACCGCATAGTGCTTACGCTCACCGACAGCAACCAACCCTCAACCGGCGTGGCTGCCGTATACGACGTGGCATACATAGATGACAATGCGGACGAGGTACTACCCGACTATGCACACGCGCCACAAATCGAGCAAATGTATCTCAACGACAACACTTCCACGCAGGATATAGTGGTGGGTAAGAACTTTGTCCTCCATGCCACCGTACGCGCCGCCTCCGGCTTCAACGTATCTTCCGATTTGGGTGCCACCACACGTCTGACCATGGACCACAATAAGAGCTACCACGACGTGCTCTACAATATCAAACCCACGGACGACCCTGCTGTCTTCGAGCTGACATATCCCATGAACGATGTTTCGGACGGACGACACGTCTTGACCCTCGATGTGGCCGACAATACCGGAGCGCGTGCATCTATGGACTTGGCTTTCACAGTGATGTCTTCGCAAGTGCCTATGAGCATCACCATGGACAATACCTCGAGCATAATACGTCAGGACTGCACCTTTGACGCCACCTCCGAGAACACGTCTGTCACAGGCCCCTACCGACTCATAATCTGCAATGCTATGGGCAATACGGTCTACAACAAGAGCGTTTCGCTGCCCTACACCTGGGATCTTAAGGACAAAGACGACGCATACGTCAGCGATGGTCAATATACGGCACGCATACTTGCCGGAGATAGCGACAGCGCCCCGTACGGCAGCACAAATACAATAACTTTCACCGTCTTGCGCAGAAAATGAGAACCATACTTCCCGAGACCGAGCGTGCCGGCATTATCGCTCTGATGCGACGCGAAATCGTGCCTGCCACCGGATGCACCGAACCGGTGGCCGTGGCCTTGGCCTGTGCCTATGCAGCCCGTCAAACCGGCATGGGTCCGCAGCGACACCCCGCCGACTTTGCCTCCATAACCTGCCGATTGAGCGGCAATATGATTAAGAATGCCATGGGCGTCGGTATCCCCGGCACGGGGCGCACGGGATTGCCCATAGCCATAGCCCTGGGTGCATTGCGCGGCAATCCGGACTGCGGCCTCGAAGTACTGGACGGAGTCAGCCGTAACGAGGTGGAAGCTGCCGATGCGTTGACAAAAGCCGAAGGAATCATCGACATCGGGCTGCAACCCGGCCCTTGCGACAAGCTATACATTGATGTATCCATACGTACCGCCGACGGGCGATACGGACACGCAATCATTGAAGGTGCACACACGCACGTTGTCCTCCTGGAAGGGAGTGCCGATGATGAATGTCGAATGTCGAATGTCGGATGTCGAAAGGACGGCAGCGCCTCCGAGACTGCAGACGGCGGCGCGGATATACAACTGACTATGCGCAAGGTATGGAACTTTGCCATGACTACTCCTTTGAACGAAATACGCTTTATCCTCGAAGCTCGCCGGCTCAACAAGGCCGTGGCCGAAAGCGCCATGCACGGCGACTACGGCCACAGCGTAGGTCGTACCATGCACTGTCTGCGACAACGACAACTTATGGGCGACAGCATATTCACGCATATCCTGGCCTATACGTCCGCGGCGTGCGATGCACGCATGGGCGGTGCCGCAGTGACGGTGATGAGCAACAGCGGCAGCGGCAATCAGGGCATAGCGGCCACCGTCCCGGTGGTGGTATATGCCGATGACATCCATGCCGATGAAGAGCACACCATACGAGCACTTACATTGAGCCATCTTACGGCGATATACATCAAGCAAAGCCTCGGGCGGCTTTCGGCACTATGCGGATGTGTGGTGGCTGCCACCGGCTCCAGCGCCGGGATATGCTACCTTATGGGCGGCGATTACGATCGCGTGGTTGCCACCATCAAGAATATGGTAGCAACACTCACCGGAATGATTTGCGACGGAGCCAAACCCAGCTGTGCGCTCAAGCTTGCCTCCGGAGTCTCCACTGCCGTAGTCAGCGCCCTCGTAGCCATGGAAGGCCATTGCGTTACTCCTCTCGAAGGCATTGTCGATGATTCCATAGACCGGACCATCGCCAATCTCACCACCATAGGCCGTGACGCTATGAACGAAACGGATGACACCATACTTCGCATAATGACCTCGAAATGAGCAGCAACGACGCTGAGCGACCATCAATTTTGCAGGCTTCCGAAGAACTACAACGCGCCTGGGACTTCATAGAAAACACAGATGTGAGCGTCTTCCTCACCGGCAAAGCCGGCACGGGCAAGACCACTTTTCTACACGATTTGGTATCGCGCAGCTCCAAGACCTTGGCCGTGGTTGCGCCTTCGGGTGTAGCGGCCATAAATGCCGGCGGAGTCACCATACACAGCTTTTTTCAACTGCCACTGTCGCCGTTCATCCCCGGGATAGGCAGACGAGAGCAGCGCTTCAATTTTTCGCGCGACAAATTGCGTATCATCCGCGCCCTTGATGTCCTGGTCATAGACGAGATTTCAATGGTGCGCAGCGACCTGCTCGATGCCGTGGACGATGTCTTGCGCCGCATACGCGGCACGCAGGCACCCTTCGGCGGAGTACAGTTGCTGATGATAGGAGACTTGCGCCAACTCTCGCCCATAGTAACGACTCAAGAGTCACAGCTACTGACGACGCATTACGATACACCTTACTTCTTCGGCAGTCAAGCATTGCGGCGCTTAAGATATGTCACCATAAGCCTGCGGCATGTGTTCCGGCAAAAGGATAGCGAGTTTGTACGTATACTCAATGATATACGCGACGGACATCCCACGGCCGATGGTCTGCGGATGCTCAATAGCCGTCTCGACCCCGGCTTCACGCCCCCGCCGGATGCCGGATACATACGCTTGACTACACACAACCGCATAGCCGACAGCATCAATAACGCATGTCTGGAAGCACTGCCGGGACGCACCTACACGTATAAGGCTTGTACCAAAGGCACTTTCCCCGAAACATCATTCCCCACCGATGCGGTACTCACGCTCAAGGCCGGGGCCCAAGTGATGTTCATTAAAAACGACCCCACGGGTGCCGGACGTTTTTTCAACGGCAAAGTGGGACGTGTGGCTTATGTCGATGCCACCACTGTCAAAGTATGCTTTGCCGAGTCGCCGGAATACATCACCGTCGAACCCATGGAGTGGGAAAACACTACCTACGTGGTCAATCCCGAGACCAATACACTGGAAAGCTCGGTGCAAGGGACTTTCAGCCAATTGCCGCTGCGACTGGCATGGGCAATCACCATCCATAAAAGCCAAGGCCTGACCTTTGACCGGGCCATCATCGATGCCGGCTCCTCGTTTGCACCAGGACAGGTATATGTTGCATTGAGCCGCTGCCGATCGCTCGAGGGCATGGTGCTTGCAACACCCATTAACGCCTACTCGGTCATAAACGACCCCGCTGTGGCATCCTACATTGCAGCCGAAGACGCCCGTGTGGCCGAAAGCTTAGCCCTACTTCCGCAGCTGCGGCGTGCCTACCGCGTACGCCTGTTGTGCGACACCTTCCGTATGGCACAGATAGACACCCTGCACGGACGACTATGCCGCATATTGTCCGAGACTTATAGCAAAATGTTCGGCGACATTACGCGCATGCACCTCAATGCACACGAGGACCTGCGTATCCGAGTAATCGATGTGGCCGACCGATGGATAGCGCTGCTGGCGGCCACAGAGCCTTCGCATGTCACCGATGCGGCGCTGCAGGACCGCATACGTCGCTCGGCACAATATTTTGCCGACACGCTGGGCCAAATCTTCGGCCCGTGGTTTGAAGGTACGGCAATGGTACGCAGCGAAAACAAGGTTATGACCCGACGCCTGGCCGATGTATACGAACAGCTACGCGTGGCCTTACGCGCCACGGAAGCATTGATGCAGGCCGTAGCAAAGGAAGGCTTTGATCCATCGACAATACTGGCACAACGGCGGCAGACCATGCTCGAGGCCTCGGGCGCACCAGCCAAGGGACGGGCACGCGCCTCCAAGTCGGCCACGCGCGAACGCTCGGCCGATGTGTCGGTGAACATGCTTCGTCAGGGCATGACCATCAAACAAGTGGCGGCCGAGCGGCGGCTGTCCCAATCCACGGTTACGCGCCATATAGCCGACGGCATCGCTGCCGGACAGGTGGATATCTATGCTTTGATAGAACGCCCTGCCGTAGCCGAAATTGCCGATGCGATACGCCTCGCCGGCGAGGACGCCACCCTCGACGAAGTACGGCAAATGTGCATACGGCGCATCCCTAAGAGCGAAATAATACTTGTACGCGCATGGCTGTCACGCTCCAAATAGTCGCGGCCTTTGCAGCACGTGTCGAGTTTTTCCGGACAGTGGAGTTTTACGTTGTGGCCACTGTCGTGGCGGCTGCCGTCATCATTCTGAGCACGCGTCCCTCCGGCTCCAAGCCGGTGCAAACACGCTTTGCACGTGCCACCTTCGAGCCGGACAGCGAACCATCGGACGCCGAGCCATCGCTGGAGGTCTCGGTGCGCGATGACGGCATGGTAGTGTTCACACGCCACGGCCTCGGACGCATTCGCGAAGGCACCGTGGTTGCACTTGCAATCACTGTCAAGGGATTTGATGTAACGCTCAAGGAACGTATCACCGCCGCCTCGTCACACGCCGAGCGCATGTACGCGCGTCTCGAAAGCCAAGATGCCGATGCCTCCGCAAGTGACGCATCCTCTATGTGTTGCAAGTCTACGGCCTTGGACGCGCCCGAGCATAAAGACGGCATTGAGGACTTCGACAAAACAGCTGCTTCCGCGTCAAGTCATCCAGTCAATATGTCGGCGGTGTTTGTCCTCGATTTTTTTGCCCCCGAGTGGTATCATATTCAATACATTAACGAGCATGACGGGCGTTTTGCGGCCTTCACGCTCCACGTGCGCCCGGGTATACACACTCGCCGCCCCTTCAAGCAGTAACGGTCATAGAAGCCTCAATGTGCAAGTATGGGGTGCATACCTCGCCTTTATAGGCATGCCTTTTACAGAAAACAAGACATCCCCGGACGATGATGGTCGTTGCCCGGAGATGTCGATTTGTATATGTCCTTGCGCGTATGCGCAGACACATTAGCGTGCGGCCAGATTGGAAGCAGCAAGAGCTTCCTGATATGCGTAGCAACCGTTTTGGCTGATCTCTACGACTTTGTAGTCGCCGTTGGGCAGGGGTACCTTGGCGTGGTCGGCATCGATGAAGGTGAGGAATACAACACGTCGGCCCTCTGTATCGAGAGTGCTCCATTCCTGAGTCTTAACGTCGAAGTCGAGGCGTACCTTGGTGCCATCGTTTTCACTGATGATGTCATAGCCCTTGCCATCGCATTTTACAAGGTATCTGCCGTCCTGGCCTTCGATAACCTTGGTGCCCTTGGCCACGGGGTTGTTGCCGCTCCAGAACTCGATGCTGTTGAGAACCAGAATGTCAGCCAAGCCCGAGACTTCGTATACGGGCAGAATCCAGAATGCAAAGAAAACCAACTCGTTGACAAACTTATTGCCAATCGAATTGTTCCAGGTCAGCAGTTTGTTTGTGAGCTTGAACGAGCCTATGCACGAGCTGAACATCATGCACGAGCATACCGCAATGACGGCTGCTACACGGATAGCGTACTTTTTCATAATTATATCTATTGTTAAGGATGAGTGAATTTGCTTCGGTATATCGTTATTTGTATTGTTTCATTTTTTTGAAGAGTGTCAAGCATGGACATTAGCCAGTACACGGTGATAGAAACGCATGACCGCTCCGACATACTCTATAGTCTGCGTGCCGCGGAAGTATCCGTAGCGCACCACCTCGTCGTTATAGTATGCCGGATTGGATTTAAGCCGCAACGCCTCGGCCACATTGCCGTCCCATACGGCGGGATTGTAGCCGTGCTTGCGAGCCAAGGCTATGGCGTCTATAATATGCGCCGCTCCGGCGTTGTAGGACGCTAAGACAAACTTGACGCGTTCGGCCGGATCTTTGACATAGGGACGCATGGTGCGATCGAGGGTGTTAAGCAGCCGTGCCGCCAAGCGTACCGATGTCTCCGGATCGGTCAAGGCTGCCGGGTCTACACCATTAGCTCTGGCGGTCGAGGGCATTATTTGCATAATGCCGCGTGCACCGGCCCATGAGGTTACGTTGTTGTCAAAACGGCTTTCGACAAAGCATATGGCGCCAAGCAATCGCCAGTCATGTCCTTCGGTGGCGTAGAGCTTGAACAGTCCGTCGTAAAGCGACAAACGCCCACCGTGAAATGTGTAAGTCAATGCAGTGGGCGACTGCTTGGACATCTCGAAATACGTCTTCAGCAGCGCCAAATTGCGTTCGCGAGGCTTGTCTGAAGCCAGCCACGTGTCGATGCTGTCACCAAGCCATGCATGGTCGGGAGCAGTGGCCCAGCGTGCTTTTTGCGGAAAACTGAGCGCCACAGTGATATCCAGACGTGGATAGTAGGTGCGATTGATACGGGCCAAGTCGCTGTCTATGACTGTCATGGGTATTTTGCCGTCATTAACCATGGCTATGAGGTCTTCGGCCACCATCGAATCGCGATCCATAGTGTGTATGCGTATGCCGCCGCCAAGTTCTTCGTTGAGGTGTCGCAATCGTTGATGGTATTTACTGCTGTCCACCACGTATATGTCGCGACCGGGCAGTTGGGTGACATCGGTTACGATGCTATCGGTGCCGCGGCGCTGTACCAGCACCTGAGTGGTTTCGAAGGTGGGACCGCAGTGATGGACTCGAGCTTTAAATTCGCTATTGACCGGAATTTGGTATGCCACGACATCCGCATTGCCCTCATTGACCATTTCGATGGCTCCGTCAAGGCTCGGCGCAACTTCCACTTCGAGTACCAGGCCTTTTGCCTTGGCAAATTCGGCGGCCAGGGCGTAGTCGTAGCCCATGGCTTCGTCACGATACAGAAAGTAGGACAACGGGCTGTATATCGTGGCGATACGCAGCGTTTCGGGCAGCGCGTGCGACACCGTGTCGCTGGATGCGCCACCGCCCGCACCCTTGCCGCAGCTGCCAAACAGCAGCGCTATCGCCATCGTAACTATGAATAACAGCCTGTACATGCCCGTCGTGTTTCAGTTTTTATTCCAAGTCGGAGCGAAGTATGGTCAGCTTATTACCTTCGGGACGGTCCTCAACGTGGCCTATGACCTGAGCCTCCACACCCATGGAGCGGGCAAGCGCAACAACGGCCTCGGCCTCGGAAGGACTCACATATATCTCCATACGGTGTCCCATATTGAAAACTTTTTCCATCTCTTCTTTGGTGGCACCGCTCTCGCGTGCTATCATCTTGAACAGCGGCGGTACGGGCAACATATTGTCCTTGACCACATGCTTGTCTTTCACAAAATGCATAACCTTGGTCTGCGCACCGCCGGTACAATGCACCATGCCGTGTATATGCCTGCGGCCTACTTCGTCGAAGACAAGGCGCACCACGGGTGCATATGTGCGCGTGGGCGACAGCACCAGGCGTCCGGCATCCAAGGGTGTACCTTCCACCGGGTCGGTCAATCGGCGGCTCCCGCAATACGTCAAGTCCTCGGGCATGCCTTGGTCGTAACTTTCGGGATACTGCGTGGCGTATTGCTTGGCAAATACATCATGGCGTGCCGAAGTCAAACCATTGCTACCCATGCCGCCGTTATAGCCGCTTTCCCATGCGGCCTGCCCATACGAGGCCAATCCGACTATCAAATCGCCGTGGCTGATGTTTGCGTTGTCGATGACTTGGTCACGCCGCATACGGCACGTCACAGTGGAGTCGACGATAATGGTGCGCACAAGGTCGCCCACATCGGCGGTTTCGCCGCCGGTACTGTAAATGCCTATGCCGTATGACCGCAATTCGGCCAACAGTTCCTCTGTGCCGTTGATAATGGCCGAGATGACCTCGCCCGGAATCAAACGCCGGTTGCGTCCAATAGTCGAGGATACCAAGATATTGTCGACGGCACCCACGCACAACAAATCATCGAGATTCATTACCAAGGCATCTTGCGCTATACCGCGCCATACAGACATATCGCCCGTTTCGCGCCAGTACATGTAGGCCAAAGATGACTTGGTGCCCGCACCATCGGCATGCATAATATTACACCACGCCGGGTCTCCACCCAGGATGTCGGGAATTATTTTACAGAAGGCCCGAGGGTATAACCCTTTGTCTATGTTGCGGATGGCGGCGTGTACGTCTTCTTTGGAGGCCGATACGCCGCGGCGGTCATATCTCTGCTGGTCTGCTGTCATATCGTGTCGGTATTTATGGTTCGATGGGCGAATTTAGCAATAATTTATGAGATTTCGCCCCTTTTTAAGTAACTTTGCATTCGCAAGGGCATCGCGCACGCGCCAAGGTTCGCGCACGCCCCCTTGCCGGACTTTTCACAAATACAGATTTCTGACCATGGCCGTAATACTTAATATCGACACATCCACCACGGTATGCTCAACGGCACTCACCGCCGAGGGCATGATACTCAAGCACTTCGAGGATTTCAAAGGGCGCAACCACGCTGCCTTGCTCAGCGGATACATCAAGGCATGCCTTGACCACGCTCGCGAAAAAGAAATAACCCTCGATGCCGTGGCCGTGTCCATGGGACCGGGAAGCTACACGGGCCTTCGCATAGGCCTTAGCGAAGCCAAGGGACTGGCATACGCGCTGGACATCCCGATGATTGGCATCAGCACACTCCAAATCATGGTGACACACGTTATGTTTGACGGCGAAGACTATGGCGATGACCCGATATTCGTGCCCATGATTGACGCCCGTCGCATGGAGGTGTACACTGCCGCCTACGATATGGCCCTCGGCGAAGTCATGACGCCGCAACCTCTTATTTTGGACGAGAACAGCTATGCCGACCTTTTTTCTTCGGGTCGTACCATCGTATTCTTCGGCGACGGCTCGGATAAGGCGCGCGAGCTTATCTGCGGCATACGGCCCGAGGCTCGCTTCGTGTCGGGCGTAGTGCCGCTGGCCGTAGACATGCTGGCCCTGGCCGAACGCGCATACTCGCGCCGCGAATTCATCGACACGGCTTACAGCGTCCCCTCATACCTTAAAGACTTCCAAGCCACCAAGCCAAAACCGCGTCTGTAACGCCATCGGTATCCCTACGCAACGCATTATCGGCAAAAGCGTCAGGAAATCCCGAATACCTATATTTTACAGCAAATGTGAGCGATACCCGAAAACAGAACCTCAAATTTCAAAAAACTCATCATGGAAGACCACGGACCTCAGAAACGCGCACCACGCAAAAAATTACGCATCACATTCCCTGACGGCGATGTCCTATGCTACACAGATTCGACATCGACAATGCTGGCTGCACTGGCCAAAATCGGCAAGGACCGTTTTCCGGAAATAAAGCTCGAAATCGGTGGCCATCCTATAATTACACAGCAAATACCTCCGAAATACAAAGCCTATATGCGCGAGATTTGCGATAGATGGTATCTGAATACACAGTCTGACAACGCCTGCAAATACATGCAAATGAAGGCCATAAACGACACGCTCGGCCTCGGGCTAAAAGTCGAAGTGGGGACAGATTTCAAAGTATTACTGTCCGCTAAAAATTGAGGGCTGTGTCAAAAATTGGGCTGATTCTTGCAAAGCAAGCGACTAAAGTCGATTACCATTTGCAGGAGTCAGCCCTTTGTGGTTATTTTGGTGTCGCCAAACAAACCATGAATAACCATGAGCAAAAGTAGTCATTTCTTCGGACAGCCGGTGTATGGTCAGTTGATAAAATCGCTCGACCGTGAAAAAATTGTTGAAATTAGCCGCAAATACAACGGGGAAAGGTATGTCAAGAGCTTTGATGGATATACACATCTGCTGACGATGCTATATGCTGTCATCATGCGTTTCGACTCATTGCGTGAAATAGAAGCCTCAATGACGGCAGAGGTGCGTAAACTGCACCATGTCGGAATCGAAACTGTGCCTCGCCGCAGCACGCTGTCAGACGCAAATGCCAGACGCTCCGAGAAGTTCTTTGAGGAGGTATACCGTGACCTGTATGAGCAAAACAGGGACAATCTTTCATCGGACAGCCGACGCAATGGTACTGAAGAGTGGATAAAACGTCTCAGAATCATTGATTCCACCACCATAACGCTTTTTTCAAACGCTATATTCAAGGGTGTAGGACGCCATCCGAAGACTGGAAAGAAAAAGGGCGGCATCAAGGTTCACTCTGTAATCCATGCCAACGAAGGAGTCCATTGCGATGTGCTGTTTACTTCGGCTGCAACAAATGACTCGTTTATGCTGGCTCCAAGCCATTACAGCAATCACGAAATAGTAGCCCTTGACCGTGCCTATATCAACTATGACAAATTTGAGGAGCTGACAGACAGAGGCGTTGTGTACGTCACCAAAATGAAGAAAAGCCTCAGATACGAAGTGCTTGCCGACTGCATGGAGATGAACAGTGACGGTTTGATGACGTACCGCGAGCAGATTGTAGTCTTTCGTAAGGATGATATCAACCATATTGCCCGTATTGTCACCTATGTAGACATGAAGAAAGGCAAACAGCCAAAGCTCATACAGTTGCTGACTAATGACTTTGATATGTCTTTGGAAACGATAGAGGCCATATACCGCCGTCGCTGGCAGATCGAGTCCCTGTTCAAACAAATCAAACAGAACTTCCCTTTGAGATTCTTCTATGGAGAAAGTGCCAACGCCATCAAAATCCAGATCTGGGTCACACTCATTGCCAACCTGCTGCTTTCAGTGCTCCAAAGTTCGCTTACTCGGCATTGGAGTTTCTCCGGATTGGCTACGATGATCAGAATAATCCTGATGTACTACATCAATCTCATTGACTTCCTGAATACTCCCGATGCCGACCTTAAAAGACTGCTTGCTGTGGTAGACGAATCGCCTCCTGATGACTCCCCAATCAGCTAAGGGGGCTTGTCCTAAAATACATACAGAGCCAAATTCTATCTTTCAAGAACTTGGCTCCGATATTTTACTGTTTAGCGGACAGTAATATAATTGTATAGGTGTAGAGTTTATCACTTGGCCTTATAGTTGGAAAAATCCGGAGGATAATGTTCTACCGGCACAATCGGTCTGAGAGAATTTGTTTGTCCAAATTACAGCACGCAAAACCATCCTCCGGAATATCCGTCTTCCATGGGAAAGATCGGGATTCCGGAGGATAGTCTGAGTTGATGATTTGTCGACTTTAGCTGATGTTGACGATATAGGAGTCCTGAAGCACTTCTTCCATCGATCTGCAGTCAATCTTCACGACGTCCCACACCCTTTGGTCGCAGGAAACGTTGTAGAGGATTCCCCCGTCTTCGTTTCTGCGCTTTTTAGAGCCGCTTCGAGATAGACAAGGGAGATGTGCTGAAAAGGCACATCTCCCTGAAAGTCGTGTAAGAATGGATCAGATGCAACTCGGAAGGTGGCGCCACCGCCGGGGGTGGGTTCATTCCTGTTCCGGGAATGCAGGTCGGTCGATCGGCTTTAGATCTCTTCGAAGTGCGAGCGGTCAACGCCGCAGATCGGACAAACGTAGTCGGCCGGCAGATCGCCGTCGGTTTCCACAATGTAACCGCAAACGTCGCATCTGAACCGGCGTGACTTCTTCGGAGCTTCGGCTTCGGGCTTTGGCTCGGGTTCGGCGCGGAAGGTGGGTGCGTTTTTGGGAGCTTTCCCCTTAATCACGCGATGATAATAGGCGTAAGTCATGGGCGTGCCCTCGCCGGGATAGGAGGTCACGAGCTTGCCGATGACAATCACGTGGGTGCCGCAGTCGACGAAGTTGATGGCGTCCAGGATGAGGCGTCCGCAGAATTTCCCTTTCACGGCCGGAGCGCCATCGAGGTCTTCACATCCGAAATCGGCATATTTGTCGGCGTCGCGCGACGACCGGAAGCCGAACGAGCTGATTACAAACGGATCGGTATCCTCAGCGATGATCGACAGGCTGAAGCGCGGATTGCGCTTGATGCAGTCGAGCGTGAAATTCTTTTTGTTGAGGCAGATAGCCAGGGTGGGATTCTCGCTCGTCACCTGGAAGCAGGTGTTGATGACACACCCTGCGGGCTTGCCGTCGGAATAGCATCCAACCACATAGAGCCCGTAGGTGATGTCATAGAGTGCGTTGCTGCTCATCTTCTTTCGAAATTAGTAGTTCTGGGCTTTGATTTCGAAGAAGCTTTCGGGATGGGCGCAAACCGGGCAAACCTTCGGCGCTTTCTTGCCTACGACGATGTGACCGCAGTTGCGGCATACCCAGATGGTGTCGCCCTCGCGCGAGAATACGATTCCCTCCTCGATGTTCTTGAGCAGGCGCAGATAGCGCTCCTCGTGGTGGCGCTCGATGGCACCAACGGCGCGGAATTTGAAGGCGATTTCGGGGAATCCCTCTTCTTCGGCTTCTTTTGCCATGCGGTCATACATGTTGGTCCACTCGTAGTTTTCGCCCTCGGCGGCATCGCGGAGGTTGGTCATGGTGTCGGCAATCTCGCCGCCGTGCAGAAGCTTGAACCACAGTTTGGCATGCTCTTTCTCGTTGTGGGCAGTCTCTTCGAAGAGGGCTGCAATCTGCTCGTAGCCGTCTTTCTTGGCCTTCGATGCATAATAGCTGTATTTGTTGCGAGCCTGCGATTCGCCTGCAAACGCTTCCTGAAGGTTGCGTTCAGTCTTTGTTCCTTTTAAATCTTTCATGTTTTTTTGAGGTATTTTTTTATGTTATTATTTGGTTGTCGATTGGTTGTCAATCAGTTTTATGCAATCCGGACACAGCCCGCGGAAGGTCACATCCACCGAATCGATGTCAAATCGGGGCGACATCCACTCGGCCAGGTTGCCGGGCATGGGCATGTCGTAGATTCGCGAGCATCGCCGGCAAATGAAATGGCTGTGAGCAGGCTGCTGGGCCATGTCGTAACGTGAACATCCCGATTCAATCTCCAATTCGCGCAGCAATCCTTTCTCTGTCAGCGTTTTCAGGGAATTGTAGACCGTTGTGCGCGATAGCGACAGATAGAGCTTCGAGAGATTCGAATAGATATCCTCTGCCGACGGATGGCGGTGGCTGTTGGCCACAATACCGAGCACCCCAATCCGCTGAGCCGAAGGACGTATCCCCTTCGCCTGAAGCATTTCGGTGAGTTTCGCTATCGAATATTCTGTGGTCATCTTTACCTCATTTTGTTATGATTACAAAAATAGCAACAATTACAATCCCCGCCAAATTTATTTCAAAAAATCCTCTAAAAATTTTTTATACTGTCCGCCAAACCGTAATAATAACAAATCTCTTATGACCCTTCTATCAAGGACAAGTATCTGAAAAAACTACTGGACAACGGATATTTAGGATATTCATGAGAAGGAGATAAATATTGGTACACTCAGGAGGATGTAAACCTCTTTCTACGGAGATTCCATTATGAGCCATGTTGGCACAGTTGCAAATATCCGTGGCTTATTTTTGTAGTATAGGTCTATATTTTCTTGTTTAATGCTTAAATGATTATAAGAAGCATTACCTTTGCACTCATGAGTAAGCAATCAGCATTTGACTATAAGATTCTGGCAAGTTACCTTCTTCCCAAAGGCATACTTGAGTTCTTCGACGTTACAGCCGTTAACGAAGACCATACTGGCATTATTGAAGAGACTGGTAATGAGCGCGTCCTTCTTCACATCTATCTTGACGAAAAAGATGCACGGGAAGAAGAGCGGCACGACCTTAAGCCTAATGGTTTCACGGAAAGCCGTCAGGTTAACGACTTTCCTATCCGTGATCACAAGGTCGTTCTTCATGTCAGACGTCGCAGATGGTTAACGGCAGCAGGCAGAAACATAATCCTTGACAGGTACTCGTTGCTTGCTGATAACACCAGCTACTCTAAGGAGTTTGCTGATGTCTTAAAAAAAATGATTACTGTCCGCTAAACTTTATGAGTCTTTGAAAAAAATAGGGCTGATTCCATTT
>ERZ780208.283-NODE-283-length-56462-cov-7.314979_pt1 | contig 56462 bp, 38 predicted proteins | sample MGYA00511167_ERZ780208 | MGnify/ENA primary metagenome ERZ780208 (study PRJEB29588, sample SAMEA2159202) | human gut metagenome | biome: human gut; feature: human-associated habitat; material: faeces | place: Denmark | collected 2008/2010 ...
TTCCCTCAATGATGTCATAACTGATGTCGTCGAAATTAAAATCATAAGCCGACACGGGAACGGCTGTCAGCAACATAAGTAGCGACAGCCCGAGTACATTGATAATTCTTTTCATAATTTTACTCTTTTAATTATTATATTGAATTTGATTTGATATTGTCAGATTTTCCATTAGGTCACGTCGTGGCAGAAAGGAGCTGATGATTTTCCGGTGGAAGTCTCAGCCTTTTTTATGTCATGGCTGACGACGGCATCCGGATTTATCGTATCAAGAACAGGAGATATAAAAAAAGCGTGGAACTGCAATATATGTTTTGATTAAGGGTTTGGAAATCCAAAAATGAAAAGAAAAGCATAACAAGAGAAAATATAATCACTAATATACAGTGTTTTTTGTGGTATCACTTTCGGGACACGCTCTTTAATTTGTCTTAATCCGCTACAAGTTTTTTCGGGATATATGGGAACATATACGGGAATTTATTTACCTTTGCAATGTAATTCAAAAACGCATTGCCGATGAAAGTTTCCGTCTATCTGAAGAAGAGCAGTTCCTCGACCTCGAACATCTGTTTCCGTGTCCGTGAGAAGAACGTGGATATAAAGGTTGTTTCGCCTCTTGTAGTCCATGACAAGTACTGGGATTCCGACACCCTCAGTTACAAGCGTACGACAGCCGTACCTGCCGTTGAGCAGAAACTGCTGCCCGAACAGATTACCGCCATCATCGAGAAAGTGGAGAAGACATTTTCGGACAAGGCAAACAGCGCATGGCTGAAGCAGACCATCGAGGATGTGCTGTACCCTGCACGGGCTTTCGAACGAAACCATCCGAATCTGATATGCCGTATTCATGAGTATCTGGAAAAATTTGACGGAGCGAACAGAACCAAAGAACACATCATCCGCTTTGAGCGCAAGATGATACGTTACCATGAATATCAACGTGAGATATTAGGTAATACCGATTTCACCCTCTTTGTTGAAACCGTCACATTGGAGCAGATGAACGGTTTCCGGGATTATGTGACCAACGAATATCTGTTGCGCCAGCAGCACCCCGACTTCTATGCGTCCCGGATTCTTATCAACCATGCGCCAAGACCATTGTCGAACACGACCATCATCAACACGATGAACCTCTTCTGCACCTTTCTCCATTGGTGCAAGAAAATGAAGTATTCCGACAACGAGGTGTATGAGCTTTACGGATGCAAGGAACCGACATACGGTGATCCGTTCTATTTGACATCCGAAGAAAGGAATGTCCTGTATGATGCGGATTTGAACGACTGCCCTAAACTGGCTGTCATTCGGGATATATTCGTGTTCCATTGCTATATCGGCTGCCGTGTGGGTGATTTGTACAGAATGACGAGAGACAATATCAAGGACGGATTTCTGGAGTATATGCCGCAGAAGACAAAGAAATGTCAGGCAAAAGTCGTCAGAGTACCGCTTCATCCCAAGGCATTGAAAATACTGGAACGCTACGACACCGATATGGGAAAGCTACTGCCGTTCAAACCAATACATCAGTACAATCTCGGCATACGGGAACTGTTGAAGCATTGCGGTATAGACAGAATGGTAACCATCCTTGACACGCACGGCTACAATACCGTGCAGAAACCATTATATGAGGTAGCCACCAGCCACACGGCAAGGAAGACTTTTGTAGGCAATCTATACAAACAGGTTCCCGACCCCAATCTGATAGCATCCATGTCGGGACACGTGGAGGGCAGTCGGGCATTCAACCGCTACCGCACGATTGACGATGAGATGAAACGCAAACTTGTGGATATGATAAACTAAGGAGGGCGCATAATGAAAGTTACCGCATTTATAAGAAAGACTGCCGCCAAGAATAATGTCACTGATCAGGCACGCATCTATTTCAGAGTCCGTGACGTGGGAGGCGTTGACATCAAGGCAGCAAGCGAACTCTCCATCAACCCCAACCACTGGAGTGCGGAACGGCAGGGCTACAAGCCACGTGTCGCATTGGTGTCGGAGGAAAAACGGATGGGCTTTGAAAAGGACATCCAAAACATTACGCACCTTATTGCCGAGAAATACCATCGTGGAGTGGACGGCAACTGGCTGAAAGGACTTATCGAGGAATACCACCACCCGAATATCAACTTCCGTGGCGGCAATCCGGCAGACGAGTACCTGCTGTCCTACCAGATACAAAAGTACATGGACGAGACACCCCTTGCCGCAGAAAGCTGGAAACATCACCGCGACAATCTGAAAAAGGTGCTGCGTTACGAGCGTTTCCGGCATGAGGTCATGCACCAGCGGGGCTTCCACCTTTGTATAGATTCCATTACCGCTGACGACATCCGTGATTTCAAGCTGTGGATGCAGGAAGAGTACAGGTATGTGGAAATGTATCCCGTATTCTATAAAGACGAGCTATCCCGTGATGTCGCCCAGCAACGCTCCGAGAACAGCATGTCGGGGACGCTCTACCGCATCCGCACCGTCATCAAATGGTGCATCAAACGTAAGCTCACAAGGAACAACCCTTTTGACCAGTACCAGATAGCCCAGCCCATGTATGGCGATCCGTTTTACCTTACCCTTGAAGAAAGGGACAAGGTCTATTACGCCGATTTAAGCGGTTTGGGCAATTCCTATCCAGTCTATCGTGACATTTTCATGTTCCAGTGTCTGATAGGTTGCCGGGTAAGTGACTTGAACAGACTGACCAAGGCAAATATCGTGGACGGTTGTGTGGAATACATTCCGCAAAAGACCAAACTGGAACATGCCAACACAGTCAGAGTTCCGCTCAACCAAAAGGCGTTGGACATACTGGAGAGATATAAGGACTTGGAAGGCGCATTACTTCCCCGGTTCTCGCACTTCGGCTATAACAAGAAGATAAAGGAAATCCTTAAGTATGTGGGTATTGACCGCATGGTTAGAGTCCTCGATCCGAAAACGCGCGAGGATGTGGCACGACCGTTATATGAAGTGGCGACCACCCACACGGCACGAAAGACCTTTATCGGCAACCTCTACAAGCAGGTCAAAGACCCGAACCTGATTGCCTCCATGTCGGGGCATTCGGAAGGGAGTCGTGCCTTTGCCCGTTACAGGCATATCGATGACGAAATCAAGAAAGAACTGGTAAACCTGCTGGATTAGAATCGCCTGTCCGGTGTATTTTATTCTTTCCCTATCTATGTTCCATTTATATCCAACTACTTGCAGACAACACTATGGCTGAATCCCGATTGACATACGACCAGTTCAAGGCTGACATTCTCCGGTGGAAGAACAGCCACAGGGAAGAATACAACCGCTTCGCGCGTCTGATGACAAACGGGGACGAGAGGCAATATCTCGCTATCTGCCGTGCCATCTTCAAACAGCTGCCAAAGGTCAAGACGGAATGGGAATTGTGCTGGGGCGATGACAGTGTGGAAGATTTTGACAACATAAGCCTGCTGTTCAGTGAAGAATCCGTCCCGGAACAGATTGTTGAAGCATTCCAGAAGCAGAGGGAAGAGAATAATTCATCAGACGGAACTTCATCGTCCTTTTGGAACAAGGTCAAATCCTTTTTTAGAAGCAAGTCCCAAAGACATGACATTATCCTTTCCGCACCGCTTGTACTAAGCTGGCTGTATTACGGAAAGAGTTTTGAGGCAATGGTCAGTATGGTCAACAAACAATCAGCCAATCCTAAAGCGGACAGAATGGACAGGCAGAGCTGTTCTTGGGTAGCCGAACGGATAATACAGGTATCCATCAAGAACGGCTTCCGAACCCAGGCTGACTGGGACAGATACTTTTCCATGAACAGAGCCATTGAAAAGGGAACCATTGGTGAATGGGCATTGCAATCCGCAACAAATGAGAATGTAACCAACGATATGACAGACGAACCTGAACAGCAGCAACAGCACACGGCAAAACAAGCTAACACAGAACACTTTGGCGACATGCCAATAAACGATGCCCCAAAATCAAGAGGTCGGCAGAAAGCAAAGGAAATGCCCCTTGTAAATTATCTCAACTGTGCCAATAAAGACATTGTTATTGATATTATCCGAAAATTCATCTCAAAATATGATACGGCAGCGGAACAGGCTCTAACCTACTATGCCTTGAATGAACTTGGACTGCTAACAGACATAGGTAGTGCGAAAGAGTATGCAACTGCGCTCATCATTCAATTTGATGGCGTGGGTGGAATTAAGAGCGAAAGTTCCTATCGTCAGGCTATCCACCTGTTGACTACAACGCAGCACGTTATGAAAAACGGAGTGAACAGAATGTGCGTAATGCTAAATGGTGATTCCTGTCAGACATTACTTTCTGAGCTTAAAGCCGAACTTGCCGAAGCCGTTAATAGATAGCTCCAATCCACAGGAAATGAAGTAAAATAAGCCCATTTTAGTGTTGTCATAATTGTCTTTTTTGTCATGACAAATATGCCAACTCGTTTTATTTCAATTACTTTTAATTCACCTATACCTTTGCACCGTCAATCCTTTCCCGAGGGTTTGGCGGTGCTTCACTTTTATAAGCCATCGGAAGCGGGGCATCAGGGAAGATTCAGATGATCATTGTAAATTCCAAAACAAATGATTTTATGATTACCATAGAAAGTCTGGTCGATATGGGAGCCAACGTGAAACTGGAAGTCACTCCCACAGACCTGAAGATGTTTGCAGAATCAATTATCCAGCGCACTATTATGGCGCAGCAGGAAGAACAGAAAGCAGCGATACAGCGTGAAGCGGAAGAGACATACCTGAATACAAAACAAGTCCGCGAGTTGCTGAACGTATGCGAAGGCACGCTCAACCTGTGGGCGAAGCGTGGCTACCTCGTTCCAGTCAAAGTCGGCAACAAGAACATGTATGCCAAATCCGACATCCGCAGGGTACAGACCGGAGGCAAGTCGGAAAGTGTGACATCCTATTGCAAACGAAAGGAGAAGTGATTATGGGTATCAGACAACTGGATATATGCAACAGGGTGATGGCACAGGCGCAGGGCATTGCGGAATCGGATTTCCCGATTGGCGCTTTCCCTGCCAAAGTACAGTCCGTCATCCTTGGCATGGTGCGACATGAGAACTTCAAGGTGGAGTATCTTGCCACAGCCATGCTGTCGGCTGCTGCTTCCGCGTTGGGTAACACTTACAATATCCGTGTAAAAGGACATTGGACAACCAATGCCGCCCTTTATATCATCATGGTGGGGCGGCCGGGACTCGGCAAGACACCGCCGCTTGAAGCCGTATTCCGTCCGCTCCGCAAAAGGGATTGCCGGGCACTGGAGAAATTTAAGGCTGAAATGGCCGCATATCAGAATACAATGAAAGAGAGCAAGGGCAACAACGATATGGACAGGCCTGTATTGAGAAGAACCATCGTGTCCGATTTCACGCCTGAAGCCCTGATGCTCGCCCATCACAACTGTCCCCGTGGCATAACCATACTTGCGGACGAGATTATGGGCATGTTCAATTCAGCCAATCGCTACAACAACGGGCAGTTGATAGAGCAGCTTCTGTCCGCATGGAGCAACAGTGCCATAGATGTGACCCGCGTCAGCAATCCCATTCCCATACACATCGAGAATCCGTGCATCAACATGGTCGGCACGACACAGACCAGGCGTGTGCATGAGCTGCTCAAGAAGGGATACGAGGATAACGGGCTGCTTGACCGCATCCTGTTCGTGATGCCCAAGTCGTATCTGATGCCACGGTGGGCGGAAAGCGAAGAGGAGGATACCGGTAGCAATCCGGCATCTGCATGGAGGACATGGGAGGCAATCATGGAAAAGGTATTCGCCCTTGACTATGACAATGACGGGGATGCCGAGGGTAACATCCCTCATCTAATAGGCATGGAAGCGGAAGCGAAAAAGATTTTCTTCGGCTGGCACAACAATACGATCGAATGCATCAATGCCATCAGGGATGAAGCCCTTGTGGAATCGCGCCCCATGAAAAGTCCGGTACAGGTGGCGCGTCTGGCACTGGTTCTCCAAGTCCTGTCTTATGCATGCGGCGAGAGCCATCTGCAATTCGTGACAACAACTGCCATTGAAGGTGCTATCCGGCTGAATGACTATTTCGAAGGTTCTTACAGGCGCATACGCGAATATGTGGCAAACGATGCCTGTGACGAGCCGTCGCTGGAATTGCTCGCCCTGCTGAAAGATACATTTACCACAGCCGAAGCCCTTGATGCCGGAAGACAACTTATGGTAACGGAGCGCACGGTGATGAACTATCTTAAAGAACTTGCAAAAAACAGGCTCATCCACAAGGTCAGGCAGGGAGTCTACGATAAAGTATCATATACCCCCATGAAACAGACAGAGAATGAAAACTGCAATGTGTAACCCCCGTTTGCAGCTTTCAGGATGTTCAGTTTTTCAGTTTCGGGATGGAGCATACCGTCAGCTCCTGCAAAACTGAAAGGACTGAAGACTGAAATTACTGCAAATCAATTTCAGAAATTATCATGGACAACTATAGATTTCATCTTGAAAAGTATCATCGGGGCAGCAAGAAGGCATGTCCCGAATGCAGGCGCAAGGCTTGTTTCACCCGTTATATCGACGAGTCGGGAGAGATTGACTTCCCTCCCCATGTCGGCAAATGCGACCACGAGCACAGTTGCGGCTACCATTACACGCCAAAGGACTTCTTTCGGGAACATCCTGATGAATCGGAACAATTCAGGCGGGAGTGGAAACCGCAAGCCGTAACTCCAACAGAGCCAGTCAGTCCTCCGTCTTTTATGGATTCGGCAGTCATGCAGCGTTCCCTGTCACACTATGACATCAACCCGTTGTGCACATTCCTGTCCATCACGATTGGCAGGAGCAATGCCGAAAGGCTCTTCAAACTTTACCAGGTCGGGACTTCCAAAAAATGGAACGGTTCAGCTGTATTCTGGCAGGTGGATTCCAACGGACAAGTACATGCAGGCAAGATTATGGGGTACGATGCAAAGACCGGGCATCGACTGAAAGTTCCGCATCCGCATATATGTTGGGTACATACCGAACTGCGTTTGCCCGACTTCAACTTGTGCCAGTGTTTCTTTGGCGAGCACCTTCTTGTCCGCTATCCCGACAAGACAGTGTTCATTGTGGAAAGCGAGAAGACAGCACTCATTGCAGCTCATTTTATGCCTGACGGCTTATGGCTGGCGACCGGAGGAAAGAACGGCTGTTTCAACGAAAAGGCCGTTCGTGTACTGGCGCATCGGGATGTGGTGCTGATGCCAGACCTTGGCGCAACGGAGCAGTGGAAGCTGAAAACTTCCATGCTTGCCAATATCTGTCGGTTCGTATCGGTCAGTACGGTACTGGAAGATATGGCAACCGATGAACAACGCAGTCAGGGATTGGACATTGCGGATTTCCTTCTTATGGAGGATACGCCTCAGATGATACTTCAACGGATGATTGACCGTAACCCCGTCTTGCAGACATTGATTGACGAACTTGGCCTGGAACTCGTGGAGTAGCCGTAACGGGACAGCTTGCTGTCGTGAAGAAAGGGATTTTATAAAATGCCGTAGCTTATTAGGGCATTTTCATCTCAACCACCTTCGATGTGGCAGAATGAAAAAGTCCCCATAAGTTCTTGAAGATACCTGCTACACAGACAGCGGTATTATTGTAACGGCATTTTATAAAACAATCGTTTAACTAAATAACAAATCAAAATGAGTAATATTCAATATGCAGTATGCCACCTACAACGTGGCAGTGGTAGCGACAGCGGTATGTCATGCCATATAGAGAGAAAGGATACAAAGGGTAAAACATATGTGCCGGACGTAAAACCGTCCGCGATAGCAGGTACGCACTAAAAAGATAGCCGTCCAGAGTTTGGGCGGCTATTTTTGTGAGGGGCTCCAGCGGTCAGGTAGCAGGTTGCGGTATTTTTCTATCGGAATATTCGGCGGCCACGCGGCGCAGCGATCGATGATGTCGCAGAAGTAGTCGAAGACGTTGACGCCACACCGATGACAGGTGATTGCCAGCGAGTGGTACAGGGAAGCGGCCTCGGCTCCGGAGTGGGAGCCGATTGTCAGCCGGCGGCGGGTCAGGGATATGTAGCGGTTGATGCGTTCGACTTCGTTGTTGTCAAGTTTGTAGGTAGGCGAGGCGAAGATTCGCGGTATCTCGTCCCATTGCCTGAGCGCATGTTCGGTGGCGGCAAGCAACGGGTCGTCGGGAGGTACACCTGCGCGGTCTTTGACGGCCATCAGTCTCATGTGGATTTTCTCGAGCATCACTTTGGAGTATCGCTGCCGCCACCCGAGGTGGTCTTTCTCTGTCCATCCGTCTTTGTCTATGCGGTGCTGATGCTCGAAGTGGTAAAGGAGCCCGAAGAGTTTTGCTATTTCCTGTGCCTGGGGATTGTCTTTCAGATCGAGGAACTTCCGCTTGATATGCTGCAGGCATGGCAACCGTTTTATCCCGCTCATCTCACCTATGCCGATGTGCCGATAGCCTGAGTAATAATCGCACTGGAAGGCTCCGTTGAAGCCTTTGATGTGCTGCTCGAAGACTTCGGCCGAGCGGGAACCGTCATCATAGAAGAAGTATACAAGCCCGGTTGTCATGCCGACGAACACCCAGATGTAGCCTTTCTTAATCTTTTTGCCCGAAGGAGTTGCCACCTGCAACCGCACTTTCTGATATGTCTCGTCGCCGCAGATATAGTTGTCCGCCACTATTGCCTGACCCAGTGCCTTGTACAGATTTTCAAGATGAACCCTCACCTTGCTTACAAGTTTCTGTGCGGTGCCTTTGTCAAGGTCAAAGCCGTGTGAACGGAAGTATTCTACGGCGTTCTCAAGGGGCATGCAATGAAGGTATCGTAACTCAGTGAGCCCGGCTATGAAGGAGGCGGTGTATTGCGAGTTGAGCAGCGGTGTGGCGGGAGCCGTACCTTTGTATACCTTCTCGTCCTGCACATATTTTCGCACCTTGTAGATGATTTTCTTGAAGCGCATGGGCTCCATGACGTAGCGCACAACATCACACTCTCCTATGAACTTAGCTGTCTCCGGCTTGAAGTCCGGGCTGTCCGGCTCCACCACAACTGTCTCCACCTCGCACTCGGGATGTGTCTTTCTCTTGGCTCCGTTGTTGGTGCGTTTCTTCTGAGGCTTCGGTTCCTGAGCCTCGGAAGTGGTAGGCACGGCCGGTTTTGTCTGACGCTCCGACGGCGAGCCTTGCAGACGCTGCACGGCCTGACGAGCAGCTTTCTCTTTGCTCAGTTCGACGCCTTTCCCCTTTATGACATCCTCCAATGAGGCTATCTGCTTGCGCAACTCATCTACTGTCGCCACCAGCTTCTCGTTGGTCGACTGGAGTTTTTCATTGGATAAAGTAAGCGAGCTGACAGAAGCCAACGCCTCGTCGAGCCGCCCTTGAAGGAACTCGATTTGGCGCTGCAAAAACTCTATCAACTCGTTCTTTTTCATGGTGTAAAGTTACGAAAAATATTCGACTTATGCAACTTTTCACACCACTTATTTATCTGATTAATAAATTGTTATACCCTATTTTGCGGCCATTCTGAAGCGATTCTCGACCATCACTTTCACGGGCGTGAGGCCCCTCATCAGCATATAGAAATCGTCCCACTGAAGCCTGCGGACGCCGTCATCGCCCTTTTTCATCACCTCTCGGAAACGGCCTTGCGACAGTCTTTTGGTGTACATCAAAAATCCGTCACCGTCCCATTTAAGTGCCTTCATGGTCTTTCGGTCCTTCGAGAAAAACACATACACATCGCCCGATGCCGGTGAATGGCCCTTCCACGACCATACCATCTGAGTCAGACCGCGTATGCCGTAGCGCATCGACACCGGCTGCTGGCACACCCAAAGTCTCAGCCCCTGCTCAAGCCCCCACATCGCCTACCCCCTTTCCCATCTTTCTGACGAACCTTGCAATGACAGCCACATCAGTATCAGCCGGAAAACTGACCGTCACATGACCGTCGACCTTTACCGTTATCACATTGCCGTCGCCGGCCGGAAGGAAACCTGATTCCTCAAAAATTATCTCCTCAAAGGGAATATCCCGGCAGTGCGGCACCCCGACCCCGGCTGGCCCATCATAACCGGGCAGACCGGCAACCTTTAGGTGATTGCGTCTCAGATAGCTATGCATCTGATCCCGGTTCACTCCGAAACCGGCGCAATAATCCCTGAATGTTCCCGGTTGACGACCCTGCGCACAAAGCTCCCTGAAGTTCTCGTAGATTTCCATGTAACGAGTGCCTACACTGTGTATGTCCCGGCGGAATCTATATCCGGGAAGCGTACGTATATTCTGATATTCTCCTTTAACAATAATGGGCATTAAGTTGGGATTCACCCCATGGTCACTGCAATATTTTGAGAACGAGCTTGGCTGTTCTCCTATGGCGCAGAGATTTTTGAATGAAGTGAAAACCTGGCGATATAGAGTTTCCTTATCCATATTTAAAATTTAATGGCAAAGTTAGAGTCCATATCGACAGGTTTCAATACGCCATCGCGGACGGTTTTACGTGCCGGACAATGCCGACCGTAGCCGCACGCATCTGAACAGGGAACTGATTCGATTTCCTGACGGAGTAAGAAACAGGACTGAGGCCATACAGTATCACATAGACCATGCAGGATTGTCACGCAAGGTGGCGAAGAACCAGTGCAAGGCTATCCGAATCATTCTGACGGGGACGCACGAGCAGATGATGAAGATTCTGGATGAAGGTCGGTTGGACAAGTGGACTGAGGCCAACCTCAGATGGTTGAACGAGACTTTTGGCAAGGAGAATGTTGTGTCATGCGTATTGCACATGGACGAGAAAACTCCCCATCTGCATGCGACCATAGTCCCCATCGTCACCTTCGAGAGGCAGCGGAGAGAACGTGAGGGTGAAAAGAAATATAACACAAAATCCGGTCCACGGCTCTCAGCAGACGATGTGCTCAAACGTGCTAGGCTTCATGAATATCAGAACACATACGCTGCTGCCATGAGTGAGTTCGGTCTGAAGCGTGGCATTGTCGGTTCTACTGCCAGACATATTGCCACATCCACCCACTATAAGCAGCAGATGCGACAGTATGAAGAGAATATCGCCAAGTTGCAGGAAGAGGTGGAAAAGGCAAAGGAGGGCAAAAGCACAATACTCGCCCTGTTTGGTAAAGGCGACCTTGCTAAGGCAAGGAAAGAACTGGCATCAAAAGACGAGGAACTGGCAAGACTCCAGACTAAGATTGCGAAACTGGAGGCGGAGAAAGCTACCCTGAAACAGAGGCATGAGTCTGAAATAGCCAAACTGAGGAATGGCTATCAGAAGGAAATCGATGCCGCCATCAGGCGTGCGGAGATTGCAGAGCAGAAGGCTGCCGAGAAAGAGACTGTCATTGAAAGGCAGAAGAACAGGATTGACGAACTTGACCGCAAGGCCAATCCACAACGATACCGGCTTTCATCGGGAGCGGAACTCATAGGTCATCGCTTCCTTGGCAACAATCCTTATACCGTCACCCTGAAAATCTGGACAAAGGTTAAGGAGATTGAGCATACCGCTGTTACCTACCTCAGCGATAGCGACAAACGATTGCACGCCTTCAGCAATGGGGAACTGACAGAACATGAGTTCATAAATGCCTGTTTCAGTGCTGCCGAGCAAGTCAACGAGATACAAGCCAATTTGCTAAGTGCTGCCATTGAACTGGCAACAGAAGGGCCTGCTCAACCGCACGTAGGTACTGGTGGCGGTGGTTCAACGTCTGAATTGCCGTGGAGGGATAAAGACAAGAATCTTAAGAAACGGACAGTTATAAAACGATATTAGTTGGCAGAACAAGCCGATTTTTGAACTAAAATTGAACTAAAACACCTTTTTTACATCACTAAATTGCAGATTTTCGTTCATTTATGCGAGAGTCTGCAATTATTTTTATATCTTTGTAGTCAAAAAATGACAAATTCAAATAAGAAAAGTCAATCTTTTATTTTTTTCAAACATATTCAATGGTAAAGATTCAAATACATATAGGTGACATAGTAAAAGGCAGAGTTAAGACTTTGGCCAAAAACTATGCGCTAATTGAGCTAGGAGAACTCATCGCCACACTTCCTTCTACAGAATATTCTTGGAATAAAGACTGTGATATCAAGAAGGTCTTAAGTGTTGGAGACGTTATTACCGCAGTTGTGATAATTATTGATTCTGACATTGTCGTTGTAAGTGTAAAGAGGCTGAATAAGAATCCATGGAATGAAGTTGATTCAAATTATGTGATTGGACAGAAGGTGAAAGGAAATGTAAACAACATAGTAAGTTTTGGTGCATTTGTTGAGTTGGAAGATGGGCTACAAGGATTGCTTCATAAAAACGAGATGTCTCTTGATGGAAAATCTGAACCATCATCTATACTAACAGAAAACCAAGAAATAGAAGTTGAGGTAATATCAATAGAATCGGATAAAAAGAGAATTTCTTTTTCCCTCAAATATCAGTTATAATCAAAATGTCTTCAATATACATTCATAAGGACTTTGTTGTTGGTCATTTGGAGGATGTTGACTTGTCCAATCTTCCTGTAATTCGGCATGCCCCCCGAGCAATAAGACCTGTACTTATTGGGTATATCAATCGCAGTCGCTCATACGACAACTACGCATTTTGTATTACAAATAATTATGGAATAGATACCGATGATTTGTCGTATGCACCTATTCAATTATACATTGATAAAAAAGAATGGATTGACAAAGAAGATATTAAAGAAAACAGATGGATTGTTTTCGAGTTACTTAAACAACCCGGCCGTACCCGTCACAAAGCGATGCGGGTAAGATATCTGCGTCCAACTTTAGAGGATTATGCTATTGCCAAGAATTATGTTGGAGAGTATTCCCAGATTCAAGGACAGATTCAAGGGAACGGTTTCAGTGAAAGAATAAAACTAAACATAGAAGAAGAAATAACAAAGTTTTTCTTCTCATCAATAGTGGGCAAACAATTAATACTGAATAACCTCTACCAAAGAAAATCTGAAGACATTAAAGAATGGGAGAAATATTTGTCTCATCTTTCAACAGAAGAGAAGGAAAACTTTGTGTTTGATGAAACACTGTTGAAACCTACAGCAGAGCTTAGACAGACTCTCAGCTCTCAGCTTGGAAAAGTAGATTGGCTGCTACATCCCTCTGTTATCGCATATCTCAATTCTAATTTTGATAGCATTGAGAGTATCCTGAATCAGATAAAGAAAGAGGATGACAAACAGAAAGTAATTGAATATATTGCCAATAGCACAATAAGTTCTAATGAACTTAAAGAAAGACTATTCTTGATGTCTTTTTCCTTGTCTCTATACAATAGCCTCTCAAGCAAGGAAAGCTTAATCAGGCAGTGTGAAGAACAAGGGGTAAAAAAAGTAACCCAACTATTTTTGTTCCACCTTCACAACCTGCCAGATACTGATACAAAAATTCTCTCTGAACTGTTATCAAAAGATGTCTTTGTTTCTGCACTAAAAATGCTTGACACAACAGAGGCATACCAAATCCTGATTAGATTGGAAGAACAATTTGCATTGAACATCGTTGCAACTGAATTCCGCGAGACGGAATTGTTCTCTCTATATATTGGTGACAAGTGGAATTCATTAAAGAGTGATATTCCTTATATTGCATTTGATTTGGAATCAGATGGAGATATAATTACTCAATTCGCATTTCTTACTGAAGACAATATACGAACATACGATGGTGAGGAACAGTTGAATTCACTCATGAGGAAACTCAAAAACCAAAAGATTATTGTTGGCCACAACATCAAGCAATGGGATTTGCCTATTCTAGAGAAGAAAGGATTAAAGACGATGGCTTATGTTTGGGACACTCTTGAAATAGAGATTCTTCTAAATCCTTGTAGATATGCTTACTCACTTCATACTTCGCATAATGCAGAGGATGATACGAAACTAGTAAATGATTTGTTTTGGAATCAGCTTTTCCGACTCTCAGAGGATGTCGAGTTAGTTAAGCAACTACGGCCAGTACTTCCAACCCAGATAAATGAGATATTACAGCATCTTCAAGTTGATTATTTTTCCGATTACTTCAAAAGTACAGCAAAACCAAATCAACAGTTCTTTCAGGAGCTGCGTCCTTTAGGAGAGAAACTAAAAGAAACGCTTAAAAAGATTGATTCAATTCCTGTTGCAGAACCAACATTGATTATAGCACCGGAGAACTTATGGGCACGTATCGCACAGATGGTACATGTTGAATTCCCTGTGGTTGACGACGAACAGAAATACTTGAGTGTTGACGTAAAAAGGCTGTATGAACATCCCTTGGATTCTATCATAGAGCAGAAAATCCTTGAACGCTTCTGTATAGTATCAAAAACACCTCTTATAGAAAATCTTGCTCAATACTTAAAGGCCGAGAATGAAAATAACAACAAAATTGTATTCACGGCAGATAAACTCTCTGACTACTTGTTCTTTAGCAAGAGTCACATTGATTGTGTGGATATCAATGCTTTTGAAAGCAAGAAAATCACAGATAAGCAATACAAGCATATTTATGTAATAGGAGCTGAGCTGCTTGATCGTGTGCATAAGTGCAAGATTGTTGAAGACAAATCGTTTGCTGACCTTATTGCATCAGGCAGCAAGTTGCCTTTTGTCATGGCTAATGCCAATTATGCGGCCGTAAAGGAAAGTGAATTTGGATTATTAGGTATAACCAAACCAGAACTGTCAGCGAATATTTGGGTTGAACGTCAGCGCAATGGAATGTTTGCCTTCTATCTCAATTATAAGTATCAAGCATATCGAAAACGATTTTTTGATCATTTCACTGCTAAGCCTCAAATTATTAACTGGGAGATAGATGGTGAAGACAGGAATAGAATTAATCTGACTCAGGCAAGTCGCGAACGGAGTACGATTGACATTATTCGTGTTAACGCTTCCACAACGGAAAGGAGCAAATATTGGCTATTCCAAATGGAAATACTTCAAAAGATTCATTCAGAAAATCCATCCTTGCCATTGATCTATGTTATTAATGACCTTACTGAGATTGAGAATTTGACATCATATGCGACCTCATTGGGTTATTTCATACCGGATCAAGGAACGGGATTTCGCAAGTTAGAGTACATTGGCAAGCATCCTCATGGGATGATTATTATCAGTAAGAAACAGTTTGAGGATGGCATTGGCTCTTACCGTACCGACAAACCGTTCTGCTATGTGTGGGATAATATGGATATTGACCGCTATATGCTGATGTGGGATAAGCTTCCTTTTGAGAATGATCCAGAAGAAGATAGTGACGCTGAGCGCGATGACAAGATTATTCATACAACCGCACGCCAATGTATCCATGCCGCATGGCCTATCTTTGAACATTATTGTTCACTTGTGATGGCAAATAGCTGTGACACTCGTTTTTATGTCCTTGATCCTCATTTTGACGACTATGATGACCTTACCAGCAGTTGTAAGGCGAAATCGTTTAAGGTAAAATTGTGGAGTGATAACGAGACATACGAAACAGCTCTGGCAAATGCAAAAAAGTATTTCCCAGATAGCAGAGAATCAGAGCCTAATATAGATGAAGCAAAGCAAAAGGCAATGATCTTGGCACAATGGGGCTTTAATGGTTGGCGGGACAGTCAAGAGAGTATTGTGGATCACATGCTGGAGAAGAGAGGTGATTGTATTATTTCCATACCAACCGGAGGAGGTAAATCCATTCTGTTCCAGGGCCCTGCAATCAGTAGGGCAATGCTAACAAAAAAACTCTCATTGGTGATAACACCATTGCGTGCTTTGATGCAGGACCAGGTCGAGGAACTATGGAGACGCGGATTCATAAACAATGTTGATTACCTCAGTGGCGATCGTCTTTATCCTGAAGTGCAAAATATCTATCGAAAAATAAGGTCAGGTGAACTTGCATTATTGTTCATTACTCCTGAAAGATTTAGAGTGCGCTCATTCATAAACACGTTGTATCAACGCATGGAAATAGACGGAGGCTTAGAGTATGTTGTATTTGACGAGGCTCATTGCATATCTCAATGGGGACAGGACTTCCGTCCTGATTACCGAAATGCAGTTTTAGCATGTAATGATTTTCGCCAAAAATACGATTTCATGTTCGCAATGTTCTCTGCCACAGTAACGACACAGGTTGAATCTGACATCCGATCATTCTTGCCAGATATACAACGGCTTGGGCAAGCTCCGGAAGATTATAATCCTATAAGACAGCACATCGGAATATCCTTTGAAATAACCGAACATGAAGACGAGTCAAGAATAAAAAATATTGTCCAGTACATCAACGATAAAAAGATTGACTTCGATAAGAGTTGCATGATTGTATTCTGTCGAACTCATCGCCAATGTGAAGAAACGGCTGACGCTTTGTCAATAATCTGTACAAGTAAAGATGCCAGCAAAATTCTTTTAAAATGTGCAGGACATATTGGTTATTACCATGCGGGATTGGATGCCGACCATCGAAATGACATCTATGAGAAGTTCAAGAGGACAGATGGTGTTGAACCTATCTACATTCTTTGTGCTACAAAGGCTTTCGGTATGGGAATGGACATTCCGAATGTCCATTATGTGGTTCATTACAATCCGCCTTCGGTTTTGGAAGATTATCTTCAAGAAGTTGGACGTGCAGGACGAAGTACAGAGAAGTACGAAGAGGCCTTTCCTGATGGATCTCAGATTCCGGCATTATGTCTTACTTCAAAAGATGATTTCAAAAAGCTGAAGGATTTACTCGTAAAGAGCCAGATGAGTTGGTCAAATCTTACAGACGCTAAAGAAAAGATTCTTGAATTTATCCAACAATTCCAGACGATAGAGAAGACAAAGACAGAACCTGTTGTTGTTCCATTCGGCGTTTGGGTGAAGAATGCAGAAGTTTTTAATGATACTACTGCATCACATCTTGCTTTCCACTGGCTTGATCATATTGGCTACATCAAACAAAGATATCTTGGACAGACATGTTTGGATGTAACCTTGTGTGATGAACAGAAAAGCTATTATGGCCGTCCATATACAAGCGTTGTCTATCAATATCTTTGTAATCAAGTAAAGCAGAAAGAGACAAGAGCTCTTGTTTCAGTCAAGGATATTCGTGAAGAATTAAAACTCTCTATGCCGAAAATTGTCAATGAGATAATTCGCGGAATGGAGAAGGGAAAACTGCATCTTAATAACACTATGCAGTGTCGTTTGATTCCTAGGCGTTATTGTGAAGCAAAGTACATGATAAAGTATAATGACAACCGTTTTGCGTTACATATTATCATGGAGGGGCTTCGCAATTTATTGTCAGAGTGCAAAAAAAATGTTCCTGTAGATTTTGGTCCTGAACAGCGCGAGCAGATATTCAAGCACCTTCTCGACGATGTCCATTATGATGATCTTATCGAGGATAAAAATGACATCTATATGCCATGGTATGCCGATAAGAACTTAAACGCTCCTCGTGGTGCTGTAATTAAAGCGGAAACATTCAGAAGAAACATCATTACCCGTATGGGCGCACAGATGTTCAATATACTGAATTACATACCTGGTATAAATTACCGTGCCATTAAAAGCGAAGAAAATGTCATTGCCGAGGTGACTGTAAAAAATGACAATTGGAGGGAATTCCTCAGCACTTTGGAAGATGATTGCCTGAAGATGTTAGGCTTTGTATGTTATCAGGTTGGAGAATTCTGTTGGGCACAGAAAATTATAGAATTTGGTTGGACTTCTAAAGGTGTTCGGTATTATGAGGATGTGCTCTCTGTTCTGCAACATCTTCAATATGTGGAACATTCGCCACTTATTGAGACAGGAATTGAGGTTCTAACCACTAATCTATCGGCCGATACTATTGATGATGGTTTTGACGAACACTCTCCCATGTACAAGTATCGTCAGGATTTCGACAATCAGGAACGTATCAAGAAAGTCCGGCTGGCTTGTATGAACATCTTTACTACCATAAAGAAAGATGTGCAAAGCTCATTCATACAAAGATATTTCCAATGCCGTAATTATGATGATTACCTGTCCCTTGCAGGTGAGTATATCCCTGATGGTTCAGACCTAATGAAAGAACTCACGGAGGAAGCATTAAAGCTCGAAGAGGAGAAGATGTATGGTAATGAGGCAAAGAAGATACCAGTTAACCTTGAGCAGATTGCCATATATGAACAACCAAAGAATGTTCATATAAATGTATTGGCCGGCCCTGGCTCAGGTAAGACGCACATGCTTACTATGAGATGCGCTCAACTGATTTACAAGGAGCATGTAGAACCATCACACTTGTTAGTCCTCGCATACAATAGAGCTGTGGTTGTAGAATTGCGTAATCGACTCAATGCCCTGTTCTCTCGTTTGGGGATGAGCCGCATGGCAAATCAGTTGCATGTCTATACTTTCCATGCCTTGGCAAAAAAATGTATGGGACGTATGCTTGACAATATAAAAACAGAACTTTGGGAAACTTCATTCTTAAGTTATCTCAAAAATAATGAGATTGACTTTCGTGCTCACATGCCACAGATTGAATTCGTGTTGGTAGATGAGTTTCAGGACATTACAGAAATTCGTTTGGAATCCTTACTCTCTATTCACCGCATTTTCCCTGATGCAAAGTTCTTTACTATTGGCGATATTAACCAAAGTATTTATGGCTTTGATAGAGTACCGAAAGATCAGTGGGGACGCAAACTTAAAGTCTCTCCGGAGGAGTATGCTCAAGCATTGAATCCACAACCATATTATGATAAGTTGTATTCCGCATTAAATCCAAAACAGTTGACCATGTTCACCAACTACCGCTCATACCAAGGAATACTTGACAAATCTAAGGAATTCTTGCCCCAAGGGGTAAATGTTCCAAAATCTGCATCAAGTATAATGGAATATGAACCTCGCGAAGAATATGTATATGAATGCGCCGACAAGAAATGGTTTGAAGAATTGCCGAACGTGATTGCATGGGCACAAGAGCAGAACAAGTTGGCTGAAAGTATAGATGACAATGACCGTCTTCGTAACCTTCGACATATTAATACGATTGCTATATTCTTCCGTAGCAATAATGAGGTCTATCGAGGCTATTCGAAGATAAAGAATCAGATACCAGAAAATGCACGTATCCGTATTCAAGGTGAAAGTCTCTGTGAGCTTTGGCGCGAACGAGAGGTATATTATCTCATAAACACCCTTATGAAACATAAAGATGAGTTGGTTGATTTACACAATAATAAGACTGCTAACGGCATTCGTGAATTCATTAAAAAGAAAATGGATGCATCACCAAACTGGGATGCTTTTATGTTGGATGTGACCTACACGCTTGTACTTAACTATATTGATTCTATCCGTGCTGATAATCAAAGCCACACATGGAAAGATATGGCTGAATATATCAAGGACGTGGCAAGTAAAGATGATGGTGGTCAGGTGTATAAAATATATGATAACTATCGTAATGAACGCATATTACAGGACGATAAGCTGACCATAGTGCTGACAACCATGCATAAAGTGAAAGGATTGGAGTTTGATATAGTTATAACGACACCATCATTCTCCAACCTACCACTTGTGCTCCATCGTGAATACGAAGAGGGTACAACTCCTATTGCTATGGAAGATGACCTGGCAGATATGGAAGAAGAGAAACGATTGATGTTTGTTGCATATACTCGTGCAAAGAAACGCCTCTACATTTTTACTGGTCAAAGGGAAAAGGCTTTGAATAATCACTCTATCTATATTGCTCCTGATTACGAGGCATTGAGATATACTGAGCCAAAGGCTAATATGGACAAATACTATTTGTCTTTTACAGCTAAGAACGATAATTTTACGAAGAATGAATATATTCAGAACCATGTCAAAAAGGATGATCCCATTGAGGTAAGAGTTGGAGACCAATGGGGAAATTACTATATCGTTCATAATGGTTCATATATAGGTAGACTTTCTAGCCGTAGTGCAATTCAAAGCCGTGCAAAAGATGACGACATCAGAAGTCTTGATAATTTCTTTGTCAGCAATGTGTTTATATGGACATATGAAGATACCCTCAACTCAGATACAGCGAACAATACTGATTTTGCCAAACACTGGAGTCAAGAAGCCCAGCAGATAGGTTATATTTATGTAGTACAAATCGCCGGATTCGGCACTAAAATATAGTATATGGAACAGATAAAAGATAGTTTCAAACACGACTTTAACCTTGCTGTTAAATCATTCAACGAGAAAGATTACAAAACATTCTTTCGCAATATAAGGCCAGCGATGGAATTGTTGGGAAAGCTCGCCATTTATGATATCCTTGGTGAGAATGATGCCATAGATTTGTTGGAGGGCGATACATCTATAGAATGGAAACGAGATGCTAAAATCTACAAGATTAGTCAATATCCTGCTAACCACAAACCAACAGGCAGAGAATTCTGTGAGCTTGTCCCTCAAGTTTACTACACAAAACACTCTGACATCACTACAACTCGTTTGGACGAAAAGAAGAAACGTCTCAAACGAGGATTGGATAGTTGTGCCAGTGCACTATCTCGTTACTACAGTATTGCGAGTGAATTTGGCAGCCATACAGGAAGTACAGATATGGATGTAAAAGTTCAAGCTATCGGATGTGCTTCTTTCTTTATGGGTTATTTTGATTATATGAAAAGCAACAAGGTGTTATCTTCTTCAACCATTGTTTTTTTGCAGGGGTTGGATGTGTTTCAATACGATAATCCATCTGTCGTGGAAGAATCATCGCGTCAAATTGAAGAACTAATTACAGAAATAGAGAAAAAGGAAACAGATTTATTGTCGGCGCAAAAACTTCAAGCAGTGGCTGAGCAGCAACGTCTTGAAGCCGAACAACATACTTTTGAGGTAGAATCACAACTTGAAGTTTTGCAGAAACAGATTGCAGATCTACAAGAGCAACTTGCGAATAAACAAGCGGTTGATACCAAAAATATAGAGATCTCTTCTGTTGGCATTAAAGCTCCTTCAGTACAAGAAAAGGGTTCATACCATTTTAAGGAAATAATGCGAGGAGTAGCTAAAGGCAATGATGTTGATGAAAATTCAATGGATGATGATCAATTGGATCTCATTGAATACACTAATGATAAATCCATGTTGGTTGCGGGTTGTGCCGGTAGCGGCAAATCGGTCATTGCGATGCACAAGGCTGAGCAATTGTATGCCGAGGGAGAAGATGTGATCCTGATTGCATATACTAAATCGCTTAATGGTTTTATGCGTGTAGGCAAACCAGATGCATCATTCAGATTCTATTACCACCACCAGTGGAAAAAATTAAATATGCCCAAGGCTGATTATATTATAGTTGATGAGATACAGGACTTTACTCGTGAAGAGATTCAAGAATTTATAGCTGCGACAAAAAAATGTTTTCTTTTCTTTGGCGATACGGCTCAATCTATCTATCGTCAATACGGAAAGCAGACTATGACTATAGCCCAGATATCGGAAATGACGGGATTGAATACTCTACAATTATTCAATAACTATCGCCTACCACGACCGGTTGCTAAAATAACACAAAATTATGTGGGTGTTGATGTGCCAGAGTATAAGGAGAAGGTGTATCAAAATAAAGAAACAGAGCTACCAAGATTTGTTCATACGGAAACTCCAGAGGAGGAATTTAGTAGCATCGTTCAAATTGTAGCACAGCATCCTAATAAAAGCATCGGCATACTATACCACTCAAACGAGTCTGTATTGCAGATGAGCAAACATATGATAGAACGAGGATTCCAATGCGAATTCAAGTACAATGACACAGATGGTGAGAAGCATAACGTCAGTAATCTGAACTTCAATACTCTTATCCCTAAAATTATGACTTACCATAGTGCAAAGGGACTCCAGTTTGATATAGTAATCCTTCCTCAATATAATGGAGCTTTTGATGTGGAGTCAAAGAAAGCACTATATGTAGCGATGACTCGTACGATGCACAAGCTATATGTATTGTACTTGACCCTAGAACTCTTATCTCCACTCAAAGAAGTTCCCTCTCATTTATATCTAAAGAGTCTCTGATTGACACAGTTTCTCTTTTTGCTATATAAATCAAAGTAAGGATTTCCATCTAATTAAGAATAAAAGGAAAATACATGACCGAACTCGAACTACAACAATATCTCCTCCGCGAGTACCCGCAAGAGAATGCTCGCTGTGAATGGAAGGAATTTAAGAATATGAAAAACTCGTTCTGTGGGGACGAGAAGGACGATGTGATATCTTACGTGTCGGCTATCGCGAACATGGAGGGAGGGCATCTTGTAATAGGTGTGCGTGATAAGACATTAGTTATCATTGGAACTGACACCTACAATTATGATAGCCAGAAAGCAGTTCTGAGATTGACGGAACGCTGTGTCAATCTATCTACAGAAGGACTTGATGTAGAAGAATTTATCACGGATGATACCAACAAGAAGATCTGGGTGATTCACATCCCTAAGCATCGTCCCAAGTTGCCGGTATATGCCCATAACAAGGCATGGCAACGTATTGAGGATTCCTTGGTAGAACTGACTCAAGAGAGGTTGAATGCCATATTGGAAGAGAATAGCCCTGTTTTTGATTGGTCTGCTGAGATTGTTGAAAATGCCACTTGGGACGATCTCGACGGCAAGGCCTTGGCAAAAGCACGCGATGAGTATAAGGCAGTTCATCCCCGCTTAGCAGATGAAGTTGATGAATGGGATGATATGGAACTGCTTAACCGTGCTGGCGTGGCAACAAAAAGTAAACTGACACGTGCTGCTATTTTGCTGTTAGGTAAAGAGACTGCGGTTCATCTGATTAGTCCAGCGGTTGCCACTATAACATGGGTACTGATTGATAATCATGACGAGAAGATTGATTACGAGCATTTCCATACGCCATTTATTCTGACTGTAAATGAGGCATTGTCAAAGATTCGCAATCTGAACCAGCGTATCTTACCTGGTGGAACTTTGTTTCCTGACATTGTCAAACAATACGATGACTACAGCATACGCGAGGTGCTCCATAATTGTATAGCTCATCAAGATTACACCATGCAGGAGCGTATTACCATGGTGGAAGACCCAAATTCTGTGACATTTGCAAATGGAGGATATTTTCTTCCTGGCACTGTTAGGAATGCTATTGAGCAGAATGGTCCACAAAAATTCTATCGTAACTATGCCCTATGTCAGGGTATGGTAAATTTTAATATGATAGACACAATTGGACGAGGAATCCGTAAGGTGTTCACAGAACAACAAAAACGTTTCTTCCCAATGCCCGATTACAAGATTGACCAAGCAAGAAAGGAAGTTACAGTAAAAATCTACGGCAAACTTATCAATGAGAAATATTATCGTTTGTTGAAAGCCAATCCCAATCTGTCTCTAAATGACTGCATCGCATTGGATATGATACAGAAACATGACTCTATAGATAAAGATACTGCCACTCGATTAAGGAAGTTGCATCTTATAGAAGGACGCTACCCTAAGTTATATCTGTCGGAATATGTTGCCAAGACTGCCAATAATGATGAACTGAAAACCGAATACATCAGAAACAGGAGCTTCAATGATATGCACTTCAAAGAAATGATCATATCATACCTGAAATCATTCGGTGGAGCTACCAGAGGCGAACTCAATCAGCTATTGCAATCCAAATTGTCTGATGTATTGACCGATGAGCAGAAGATTCGAAAGATAAGTAATTTGCTGTCGGCTCTCAAAAAAGAAGGCATTATCAAATTAACAAATGGTAAGAAGTGGATTTTAGTCAAAGTTTAGTCCAACTTTAGTGGAAGTCTTAGTCGAAGTGCACACACTTAAATTTATAATATTCTAATAATCAGCAATAATGCATCTTTTATGCGTTAGTAGAACAAAATTTATTTAGTCGAACTTAAAGAAAACAAGAGATATGTTATTCGGAGACAAAATCAGAGAACTCAGAGACGAGCAAGGTTTATTGCAACGCCAGTTGGCAGCAGCTTTAGAGATTGATACCCCTATGTTCAGTAAGATTGAGCGTGGAGATAGACGAGCCAAACGAGAGCAAGTAGTCAAACTTGCAGAATTGCTGCATCAGGATGAAAATGAGATGCTGAAGCTATGGCTAGCTGACAAAGTTATAGATGCAGTAGGGGATGAAAATGACCATTTTCTGAAGCGTGAAGCCATAGAAGTGGCACAAAAAACAATCTTATAAGACTACAATTATGGATGCAGACACCATCATGAGAAGATTGCACGAGTTGGAAGAGGAGAACAAACGATTGAAGTCTCTTCTTGCCGACCATGGCATACCTTTTGAGGCGTGTGCTCATGATGGGAGCCCTGTTGCGTCCCAATCCTCAAGCCCAACGGCTTCAACAGTCTTCCTTTCTTTGCAGGAAAAGGTGGAGTTGTTTCAAGGCCTATTCAAAGGGCGCGAAGATGTCTTTGCCAAAAGATGGTATAGCGATACGACTAAGAAGTCTGGCTATCAGCCTGTGTGCGAACGTGAATGGAACAGGGAATTCTGCGACAAGCGCAAATACAAATGTTCAGAATGTCCTAACCGAAAATTCGCGCCTTTATCATACGAACACATCTTCAACCACCTTGCAGGTAAGGATGCCTATGGTCGGGATGTTGTCGGCTTATATCCGATGTTGAACGACAACACCTGCTTTTTCCTCTGCACCGATTTCGATGACAAGAGTTGCGAGCATGGGTATCAGAATGATGTGCTTGCTTTTAAACGCGTGTGCAAGGAATGGGGCGTGCCTTGTTATATAGAGCGGTCACGCTCCGGTAATGGGGCACATGTGTGGGTTTTCTTTGATAGTGCCATAGCAGCCGTTAAGGCAAGACGACTGGGAAAGTCGATTCTGTCGGAGGCCATGAATAAGGACGTGCATCTTTCCTTCAAATCGTACGACAGGTTTTTCCCAAATCAAGACACCTTGCCTGAAGGTGGATTGGGAAATCTCGTAGCTCTTCCTTTACAAGGAAAGGCACGAAGAGATGGAAACAGCGTATTTGTAGATGAAAACTTCCAGCCGTATCCCGACCAATGGGGTTTCCTCCTCGGTGTTCAAAAACTGTCAGAGTCAACCGTTGATGACATCCTACAGAAGCACGCTTCTGCATTGGGAGAATTGACAAAAAGTAGCGAAGGGAAACCTTGGGAGACACCTAAACCGGAGACTATTGACAAATCGGATTTCCCGTCAAGCATAACGTTGACAAGGGCAAATATGCTATATATTCCTTTGTCTTGTCTGTCGGCAAAGGCTGTTAACTATTTCAAGAGAATGGCAGCATTCCATAATCCTGAGTTTTATGCCAAACAAGGTATGCGGCTGTCAACCTATGATGTCCCTCGTATCATCTCATGTTCGGAGTTGACAGACAAATATATTGCCCTGCCTCGTGGTTGCGAGGATGATGTGGTGGAGCTATTTGAAGCAAACAATGTAGAAGACTTCATAGACGACAAGACCTGTCACGGACGAACTATCGATGTGTCATTCAATGGTGAACTCCGTGAAGAGCAGCAGCAAGCCATGTCGTGCATGCTTTCTCATCCAGTTGGAACACTGTCAGCCACAACGGCTTTTGGAAAAACAGTATTTGCTATTGCGATGATTGCCCAAAGGAAAGTAAACACGTTGATATTGGTACACAGGAAATCGCTGCTCGACCAGTGGAAGAAGCAATTGAATGACTTCTTGGAAATCAACGAAGATGTTACGGATAATTCAAAACGAAGGAAGAAGCATCTTTCACCCATAGGGGAACTATGCTCGGGAAAGGAATCTCTGCATGGACTGATTGATATAGCCTTGATTCAATCATGTCTGGAAAACAATGAGGTCAAACCTTTCGTTAGAGATTATTGCATGGTGATTGTCGATGAATGTCATCATGTCTCGTCTGTGAGTTTTGAACAAGTACTGAAACAGGTAAACGCTCGCTACGTTTATGGACTTACAGCTACTCCGATACGCAAGGACGGACATCAGCCCATCATCTTTATGCAATGTGGAAAGATACGATATACTGCGGATGCTAAAAGCCAGATGAACAGACAAAGTTTTGTTCGCACCATAATACCGCGTTTCACCTCTTTCCGTAATGTCTCGCCTGATACCAAAACATATACTCAAACCATAGAGGCTTTGTCAACAGACAAAGTGAGAAACAACCTCATCATTGAGGATGTGAAAACTGTAATTGCAGAAGGACGAACTCCAATCATCCTTACAAACTTGACATCCCATGTAAGGATACTGGCGGAACTGTTGCGGCCTCATGCGGCTCATGTAGTCAGTCTTGTCGGTGCAGACTCAGCGAAAGAGAAGAGGATGACTATGGAAAAATTAGGGAACATTCCCGCTTCAGAATCTTTGGTCATAGTCGCCACAGGCAAATACATCGGTGAAGGTTTTGACTATCCCAGACTTGACACACTGTTTCTTGCACTACCCATTTCTTGGAAAGGGAATATAGCTCAATATGCAGGCAGATTGCATCGTGATTATGCCGGGAAACAAGAGGTGCGCATCTATGACTATATAGACATACGAGTTCCCCTCTGCGACTCCATGTATCGTAAGCGATTGAAAGGGTACGCATCTGTTGGTTATGGTGTCACGAAGCCAACAGAAGGAAACTGCGTTTCAAAGCCAGAATTGATTTATGATGGCCAGACTTTTTCCGAACCATTCCGTCAAGACCTGCTTGCAGCCAAACATAGCATAGTCATCTCCTGTCAGAAGATAAAGTTCAAATACGCACCTCGATTGTTATATCTTTTACGAGATCTCATGACCAATGGTATTGAAATTGTTGTCTGGGTCAAGGAACAAGGTTATAGCGAAAATGAATTAAGAGAGAATAGCGTAGAAGTCCAGTGCGACGAAAACCTGTCAGTGCAATGTGCGATAATAGATAAATCCATAGTCTGGTACGGTAGCATCAACTTCTTTGGGTATAACACAGAAGAGAACAACGTGCTACGAATCGTTGATTCATCTATAGCCAATGAACTGCTGGATATTATATGTGGACGGTGTTAATGAATGTAAACTGCAAATGGTGGAATAAAATGCGCTCAATTATCGTTTTTAATTCGTGTAAGGGGGAAGCAATGACCTTAACAATCGATGGGAAACATGTGGTATCAAAATAGCCTTTCAGTTATATATGAGCACTGATATACAGATTGTTAAGCATCACATTTCGGCTCAAGCGTGGAACCGTCTTGCTGTCTGTTCCACCCACAGAGGCTCTTGCATTGCCTATTATAGTTGAACAGACAACGTCAGAGCCCACGCCGATATGAATTAATCGTCCCTCGGCGGAGCTTTCTGCCGGCAACTTACCTGTACCGAAGGGGTACAGTCCGCACCTGCGAACTCTCCGCGAGATGATATAATCACACCCGGGACATCTACCGTTGGCTTAGTTCAAGACTATAATATCGGAGTTTGCAAGATTCCTGTGGGTCTCAAACAGAGCGTCAGATAAACGCCTTCAATATGTCCGGACCATTTTTCCCGCCCAAAGCCCGCTTCATACGGTTAAACGCAACCGCACTCAACCCGGCGTGGGTTGCCTTATCTGCTGTCATGGAAGACACGTCTAACGTTGACAGCCTTCATCTTAAGGCATACATGATCCGACTGCAAAGATAATGTTTATTATTGTATTATGTGGCATGATGGGACAATTATAAAAAAAACTTATGCGGATTGCAAATCACTGCAAATCACGGATGCCCGGAAGATGATGAAGGAATTTGCAGAGATAGTGTTGCAACACTCTCTATAAGTCTCATCATAATCTTCCCCGTGATTGTAAACCCGCTACAGTGTGAACCATAGAGACGTTACATAGGGTTTTCATTATGTTGTTGATTTGCTTGTGTGTGTTATTTGTATTTCAGATTGACACAGATTAAATATAGATTTGAGTTCCGGACAGTCTTCTGGCGTGTTTTATTGAATATTGTGTAACTTTGCGGCATAATCATCGGAAATAGTATCTGTCTATGAGACAAATCAGGAAAGAAAGAAGAAATAAATTGTTCCGAGGGGTTGAATTTTCCCTTGCCGGCCTGTCTTAACAGTAAAACAAATCGAGAGCGAATGAAGATTGACAAGACTGAAACGGAACGGCTTTTCCGCAGTCATTATGCAGCGATGTACCGTCTGGCCAGAGGAATCCTGCGTGATGACGAGGAGGCCCGCGACGCCGTGAGCGATGTTTTTGCCGGCCTGCTCGACAGGGAGCGGCCGGCGGAAGTTGCTGACGGCGGACCGGATGGCCGGGTGGAACGGGCCTATCTGCTCATGGCCGTCAGAAACCGCTGTCTCAACGCCGTCGAAAAGAAAAAGACGGCCGATAGGCTGGAGAAGGCGCTGCCGCTGAACGTTGACACGGGACGTACGCCCGAGGAGATGGAGCAGGAGGAGCGGCGGCTGGACGACATACGCCGGTTCGTTGACGGCGGACTGACGCCGCGGACGCGCGACATAATCAGGATGAGGTATGACGAACAGCTCAACTGCCGTGACATTGCGGAAAGCTGCGGCATCAGCCTTGCGGCGGTCTACAAGCACATCGCCCAGGGCATTGAGAAACTCAAGGAAAAGTTTAACCGATAGAAAAAAGAAAGGCAGACAACAATGGAAACAAAAGAAAAGATAGACAAGATAATAGAGCTCACGGAACATCCGGAGCGGTTCACGGACGAGGCCGTCAGCGAGCTGATGCGCGACGAGGAGTGCCGGATGCTGTATCAGACCATCTCCGACGCAGGACGCGCGATGGCTGAAGGCCATGAGGTCGGTGACGACGTGGTGGACGAGGAATGGAGGAAGTTTGCGGCGAAATATTTCGACGGCGATGAAAATGGAGCCGACGGAAGCCGTTCGTGCGAGCTGCCCCGTGGCGGACGTGTCCGGATTGTGCCGCTCTGGCGCAGTAAGATTGCTGCGGCGTGTGCCGGCTTCATCATCCTTTCGGGTGTTGCGCTGGCCATGGTCGTCACTCGGAGCGGGCAGACGACGGACGACGGACGTCATCCCGCAGACAGCGTGCTGGTCGCGCCGCATAGTGCCGTCGCCGGGGACATTGTCGTCTATGAGGATTCGCGGCTTGACAGCATCATGAACGACGTCTCGGACCACTATGGCGTCACGGCGGAATATGCGGACGACGGGCTGCGCACGCTGCGCTTCCACCTGAAATGGGACCGCAGCCGCGGGCTGGGCGACCTGATAGAAGTGGTCAACGGCTTTGACGGCATCAGCATCCGTGTCGACGGCAAGCGTGTCATCGTCGCTGAGGAAGAAGAGAATGACGGACCGGACGACGGCGGGGAGGAGTAATACAGATGGAAATTATATAGCCGGAAGAACTTCTATGAGACATATTATATTGTTTTTGGTGCTGCTGACCATTTGTGTCGCGGCACAGGCTCAACGTGTGAGCCATAGTTTCCGCAACGCCCCGCTGGCCGAGGTGCTCACCACGCTCAGCCGTGAAGCTAAGGACAATGACATCGTCTTCATCCATAACGAGCTGGAGAACTGCCGCGTGACCGCGCGTTTCAACAGTCTGACCATACCCGAAGCCGTGGCGGCGGTGACTGCCGAACAGCCCGTCAGGGTGAAGGAGCGTGGACGAACCATCCTCGTACAGTACAGAAAGCGGCGCGACAGGACGGGCCATATATATGGAAATGTGCGCAATCTGATAACCCGTGAGGTTCTCAAGGGTGTCAAGGTGACCATGCTCAACGCCGACAGCACGGAGGTCATTGCGACGACCGTCACTGGCTCGCAGGTTCTCAACGAGAAGACGTGCTGGTATCTGGAGCTGCCTCTGCGCTCCAACGGCCGCATCCTGCGTTTCGACATGGACGGATATGAGACGACGTCGCTGCGCGTCAGTCCGATGACGCTGACGGGAAAGTCGCCGCTGATATACTTCAAGCCCGTCTACATGCAGCGCAAGGCGCGCGAGGTGAAGCTCAACGAGGTTGTCGTAAAGGCCACGAAGGTGAAGTTCACATATCGCGGTGACACGCTGGTCTACAACGCTGACGCCTTCCAGCTTTCGGAGGGAAGCATGCTCGACGCCCTCATCCGTCAGCTTCCGGGAGCCGAACTGAAGGCCAACGGCCAGATTATCGTCAACGGCAGGGTCGTTGAGAGCCTTCTGCTCAACGGCGAGGACTTCTTCAAGAAGGACCGGCGCATCATGCTCGACAATCTTCCGTCATACATGGTGCAGAACGTCAAGGTCTATGAAAAGCAGAGTGAGGTAGCCAGAACCATCGGTATGAAGACGGGCGACGAGCCGCTCGTGATGGACGTCCACCTGAAACGTCAGTACAACACGGGCCTGATAGCCAATGCCGAGACGGGCGGCGGCTCTGCCGAACGATGGATGGCACGGGCCTTTGCGCTGCGTTTCACCAACCACTCAAGGCTTTCTGTGTACGCCAATATGAACAATCTGAATGAGGACCGACGTCCCGGTGAGACCTCGGAGTGGACTCCTCAGAAGATGCCCAAGGGGCGGTTGACCAAGCGCGACGTCGGTCTGGACTATCTCGTGAAGGAGAGGGACGAGGCGTATAAGTTCAGGGGCAGTGTGACGGTGGGCCACGACGACGGTGACAACCACTCGCGGAAGAGCGCTGTCAACTTCCTGCCGGAGCAGAACACGTGGACGCGCAGCGAGACCCACACCATGACGCATGACGTCAACGTCTCGACATACCACAATCTCTATTTCCATCCCGACTTCCGGACGTTCATTGAGTTTGAACCCCATCTGTCGTTCTCCCGGACCGACAGCCGTTCGGCCTCCGTCTCCGCCGCATTCAACGCCGATCCGGCGCTCTCCACCTCCGACCCGAAGGCCCTTTTGGACAGCATACGGGCGTTTGACGAGGGCTCCGCCCTGCGCCGTACGGCCGTCAACAGAGTGCTGAACGGAAGTCTTTCCGGTAGGCGTACGTTTGAGACAAGTCTCTACGCCAACTGTCAGTATGGTTTCGGATCAAGTGGTAGGAATATGCTACAACTCTCGGCCAACATCAGTTTCGACACCTATGAGAGCGAGACTTTCAGCCATTACCGTCAGGACTTTCCGTCGGTGTCGCTTGCCGCAGCCGACTACCGCAACCGTTATTCCCGGCAGGACCCCGATCGTACGTTCCGCTACGACCTGTACGCGCAGTATGGGTTCTACATCACGGGCAACACGTGGATCATTCCCTCCTATCAGTTCGGCCAGACCCGTACGCGTAAGGACTATGCCCTCTACCGTCTGGACAGGCTTGCCGGTTTCGGTCCGGATGACGACGCTGCGCTGGGCGAGCTGCCTTCGGAGCAGGATTACGCTCAGACGATGGACCTTCAGAACAGCTGGTTTCAGGACATGACGGACACGTGGCACCGTTTCAGCCTTAATTTCACGGCCAGCCACTTCCACAACGACAACCGTGACTACAGCTTCTACTTCAAGCTCCCGCTGAACCTGAAGCACACGTCGATGGACTATCGTCGGGCCGCATACGACGGACGGTCCACCCGCAACAGCGTGCTCTTTGAACCGTATGTGAAATTCACGCGCAAATGGCACAAGGGACAGCGGAGCGTCGGACTTTCATACAATATGTATATGACACCGCCCGACATGGTCCGGCTGATCGACTTGACCGACGACGAGGACCCGCTTAACATCACGCGCGGCAATCCCGACCTGAAGACCACCACGCGCCACCAGTTCCATCTCACGGCCAGCAACAACAGCCGGCGCAAGCAGCGCACGTTCAGTGCCTTGCTGAAATATCAGCATGTGCTCAACGCCGTGGCCATGGGATATGCGTATAATCCCGCGACGGGTGTGCGCCGGTACCGTCCGCAGAACGTCGACGGCAACAACCGGCTGGACGCCAACGTAGCGTTCTCGACTCCGATAGATCGCAAGAAGCACCTGAAAGTCTCCACGAAGACCGATTTCACGAGGTTCCACAGTGTCGACCTGATTGGCATCGACCGCACTTCCGTGGCGTCATACCTGTCGGATGTTGCCGCTGATGTCTCCCCGCAGCGCAGCACGGTCAACACCGTCCGTCTGAAAGAGCGGCTCGACGTGGAATATTCCTTGGGTGACCTGTCCGTCGGTTTCAACGGAACGGCAGGATGGAACAGCTCCCGCAGCCGCCGCGAGGGATTCCGGGCGGTAGATGTCCGTACGTTCAACTATGGCCCGACGCTGAAGATTGGGCTGCCGTGGGGTCTGAGACTGGCCACCGACCTGACGGTCTACACCAACCGCGGATTTTCCGAGCCGTCGGCGAACACCACCGATGTCGTTTGGAACGCCCGGCTGTCGAAGCGCTTCATGGGCAGCCGGCTGACGCTGTCGCTTGATGGTTTCGACATTCTCGGTCAGCTGTCGAACATCACGCATACGCTCAACAGTCAGGGACAGACCGAGACGTGGCACAACTCGCTGCCGCGTTACGTGATGGCCCACCTGACGTGGCGGTTCAACAAGAAGCCGAAGAAGTTCTGACCATGGGGCCGGAATGTATCAAATAGGCCAATCCCTATCGGTAAATAGGTGTTTCCTTTTGCCCGATAGGGATTTTTTCTCTATCTTTGCATAAGATAAGCTGCATTCGGCAATTTGCAAGCGAGCTTGCATTGCGCTCATTTGCATTATCTTTGCATAAGATAAACGGCATTCGGCAATATGGAAGCTGGCTTCCGTTGCGCCCGTATGCACTGTCTTCAAACGTATCATCAACAAAAAATATATATCTATGAAACGACTCTACAACTATCTGACGATTGCCGTGATGCTCACAGCCGCGGTTTTCTCCTTCACCTCTTGTGATGACGATGACGCCGATCAGGCATACGACATGAACGGAATATGGCAGGGAACCATTCAGGGAAACTACTATGAGGACCGCTATCACAGCAACGGCTACGACACCGAAATCCAGTTCGTTCAGGAGGGTGTCTTCTCTCACGGCGGCTACGGAATGGAGATTGACTATCCGCATGATCCCCATCTGCCTATCAGTCAGGTCATGTTCGACTGGACCGTGCGCGACGGCAAGATCTATCTCGACTATGAGGACGGCTATCGTGTCATCATACGCGACTATGAACTGTATGACGCAGGCCGCAGCACCCATTTCCGCGGCTACTTCGACGACTATCATACGGGCGGCCAGCTCGCTTCGTTCGACCTCGTCAAGGTCAGTGACGAGACTGACCTGAGCTACGCCAAGAAGCATCAGGCCGACTTCTCTGCCGTTGAAGCTGACGACGCTGCGGAGAAATGACAGTGGTGGAGGCCGTTGGCTTGGCTTCCGATATGGCGTGCTTGTATTCCTGTTCTATCTTTCCTGCAAAGTGAAACAGGCTATATTGGTGAGTGAAACAGGCTGTTTTACCGACCAATATAGCCTGTTTCACTTTGTAAAATGACTCATATTGCAGAGTAAAACGAGTCATATTGCAGAGTAAAACGAGTCATATTAGTCGGTAAAATGACTCATATTGCAAAGTAAAATGAGTCATTTTACTTTGGCATGAGGATGTCGCAGAACCACACAGTAGGGACAAATTTTTCGCTACTGTGTGGTTCTGCAACATCCTCAGTTTTGCCGTAAATGAAGGCAAGTCAGCTTTGTTCGGATGGTTGGGTATAGGATGAAGATATACCCGCTATTTATCAATCTGCCAAAACATATGAAAAAGCCCCGAAACGTTCTTGTTCGGACGTTCCGGGGCTTTCCGTATGTTTTAGCAGACTGTTGTCAGTGGGTGTTTTAGCGGCGTAGGAGCCAGCGCAGGACGGCATAACCGCCGAAAATCTGTATCATTATGCCTGGCAGACCGAGGCTCATGTCCTGTATGGCCGTGGCGGGACTGCCGGTCACGACCCATTCGAAGATGGAGCCGACAAGCTGATAGGCAACGACGGCGGCGGCCACGGAAAGGAGCGTCACCGTGCCGTGACGGCGACCGATGAGTGAGGCCGAGAAAGCCAGGGCTACCGACTTGACCGTGATGGGGAGCAGGGCGTGGGCCGGAGGCATGCCGAATAGTAGGTGGTTGACCATCGGGGAGAGTAGTGCGGTGAGCAGTCCGACCTGCCATCCGTATTTGCATGCGCTGATGAGGGTGAAGAAATAGATGGGCAGGAAGATCAGTCCGCCTTGCGGAATGGTGTGGCACAGTTGCGGCAGGATGATATTGCCGGCAACGAAGAGTGCTGCCATCAGGTATGTCCGGGTCTCGCGGTATGTCGGCGAGTAGAGTCTTACGGTTGTTTCCATTGTCTCTGTTGTTTTCGTTTTGAGTTATTGTTCTTTGTTATCGGCGATATTGCCGTTGCGTCAGATGCTTGCGGTTGTCATGATTGACGTCCGTGATAAGCACAAGGCATGTATGTCATAATCGCAAGTCATGTCTATGACCATCACAAATCATGTCCATCATTATTGCTTTCGGCGTCCGGACGTCTCCCGATGCTGCAGCATGCCGCTGTCTTGCCGCGCAGGAAGTCCTCCACTTTCCGGCGTATGACTTCGGGTTCATGCTCATCACGGCTCAGCTCTTCCATAGGACACCAGCCCGTTCCGGCACGGTTGATGATGTGGTGGGCAATGTTCGCATAGCTGACGGAGATGCCGTGGTCCTGAAGCATGGCTACGGCCGGCGCGCTGATATTGTCGGCGTAGACCCGGCTGACACCGCCGAGGACCATCAATGCGGCGGCTGCCTTGCCGACAACTTTGTCTGCAATGAGGGCACCGCGGAGCAGTTCCGGCTCGTTTTTCAGCGTCAGGAACAGGTCCATGATGCCGCGGCGGTGGAACGTTCTAACGTTGTTGCCTTGGGCAATCACGCATGAGCACTGTTCTGAGTGCAGACGTTCAATCAGTTTTTCCATCATATTTTAGTTATGAAAAATCACATTCTTTTGTTTGGAACATCCTATTTTATAGTTCGGATTGTTCCTTTCATCTTATTCTTGCAGTCCTTGTTTCAGACGTTCCACGTACCGGTCGATGATGCGGAGCTCGTGTGGAATGCGTATTCCCTGCGGGCAGTGGGACTCACATTGGCCGCAGCCGATGCAGTGGGCGGCCTGTCGCAGACGCGGGACACTGCGGTCAAGTCCTATCAGATATTCCCGGCGCAGCCGTTCGTAGTCCTCATCCTTGGTGTTGCGGGGCAGCCGTCCCTCGTTCTTGCACTTGTTGTAGTGGACGAAAATGGCCGGAATGTCAACGCCGTAGGGACATGGCATGCAGTATTTGCAGTCGTTGCAGGGTATCGTCTCCAGTCCGACAATCTTCTCGGCCACGTCGTGGAGGAAGTCGCTCTCCTCCTTGCTGACCGGTTCCAGCGGACAGTAGGTCAGCAGATTGTCCTTCAGATGCTCCATATAGGTCATTCCCGACAGCACCGTGAGCACTCCGTCGGGCGTGCCGGCGTAGCGGAAGGCCCACGACGCGACGCTCTGTTCGGGACGGCGGCGCTTCATCTCAACGGCCAGATACTGCGGGATGTTGGCCAGACGGCCGCCGAGGAGCGGCTCCATGATGACGGCCGGTATGCCGCGCTTGTGGAGTTCGGCATAGAGATAGACGGCGTCAGTGTTCCGCGGATTAATCTCGTCGGCATATTCCCAGTCGAGATAGTTCAGCTCTATCTGTACGAAGTCCCACTTGTATTTGTCGTGGAGTGACAGCAGATAGTCGAACACGGCGACGTCGCCATGATATGAGAATCCGAGGTTGCGTATTCTGCCGGCCCGGCGCTCCTCCACGAGGAAGTCGAGCATGCCGTTGTCGAGATAGCGGCCGCGCAGCGCGTCCATGCCGCCCATGCCGATGCCGTGGAGCAGATAGTAGTCGATATAGTCTACTTGCAGCTCTTTGAATGATGCGCGGTACATCTTCATCGACTCCTCGCGCGTCCATGTTTCGGGATTGAAGTTCGAGAGCTTTGTCGCCACATAGTAGCTGTCGCGCGGATGGCGGCTCAGGGCGATGCCCGTGGAGCGCTCCGAAAGGCCCTTGCAATAGGCGGGAGACGTGTCGAAGTAGTTGACACCATGCTCCATGGCGTAGTCGACAAGCCTGTTGACCATCTCCTGATCAATCGGGGCTTCGCTCTCGCGTGCGGCGGCACCGTCGTCAGTGGGCAGCCGCATCATGCCGAAGCCGAGCAGCGACACCTGCTGGCCCGTCTTGGGGTTCTTACGGTAGGTCATCTTGCCCACCGGCGGTTCTGTCTGACGGCTGTCGCCTGTCGTCATATCGTCTTTCCGGCCGTTCTTACACCCCGTGAGTGCGGCGGCCGTGGCCATGGTTCCTGCTCCGAATACCTGCAGAAACCTGCGCCGTGTCATATCTTTATTGTTGCTCATAGACTGTCATGAATGAATTGTTGGAGACTTAATGGTGTGTCAGATGGTTCTGTGAACCTCGTGACCTTCAACATAGATGGCTGAGAACGGACGGGCCGGACAGAGGTTCTCGCAGGCTCCGCATCCGATGCAGCGTGCCTCGTTGATGACCGGTATGCTCGGCGCAAGCTCGTTGTCGGCATCCGACGGAACCATCTCTATGGCTCCCGTGGGACAGTGGCGGGCACAGTTGCCACACTCAACGCCGTCCGTCAGCGGGATGCAGTTCTTCTTCACCCATACGGCATGGCCTATCTGTATGGCCGATTTGTCTGCCTTGGCGATATGGCGGATGGCTCCCGTGGGGCAAACCTCGGAGCAAGCCGTGCATTCCGGACGGCAATAGCCGCGCTCGTATGACATCACGGGCTGCATCAGTTTGGTCAGTTCGGTCGACGGACGCAGCACTCCGTTGGGACACTTGGACACGCAAAGCTGGCATCCGGTGCATCGTTTAGCGAGATTTCGGGCGCTCAGCGAACCGGGAGGAGTCAGCGGTGTCTGGCGTTCGGGAGCCACCTTGTCCTCAATCTTGGCCAGTCCGCCGTCAACCTTTTTCTTCTCCTGAGCCATTGCGGCGGTTGTCGCCATTGCCGTGGCGAGGAGGAAAGAGCGTTTGGTGAGGTCCGGTGTGACGGAAGCCGTGGCTTCCGAATCGCTTTTCATGGCCTTGTCGCCGGTTTTCGGCTTGGCCTGATGACCATAGGTGATGGCTCCGAAGCTGCATTTACCGATGCAATCGCCGCACACGACGCAGCGTGTCGGGTCGATGGCGTGGTTCTTCACGTCTATACATGAAGCCTTGCAGTAGCGTGCGCAGGACCCGCAGTTGCGGCAGAGGTCGGTGTCGATATGCACTTTCAGCCACGACAGGCGTGACAAAGCGCCGAGCAATGTGCCGACGGGACATATCGTGTTGCAGTATGTCCGGCCGCCGCGCCATGCCAATATACATATTATAATAAAGGTGACGGCGGCGATGATGAGCGTCGGCATGCTCTTCACCCAGACGTCAACGGAATAGAACGCATAGCTGTCAATGCGCTCGGCGATGGCAGCCAGAGCGTTGTTTGCCAGTTGCCAGAGCGGCTGGAAGAGCGTCGCGGCCATGCGGCCATAGGCGCTGTACGGCTCCAGCAGGGCCACCAGCGAGCCAATCCCGGCAACGAAAGCGGCCACCATAACGCCCAGCATTGTCCATCGGAGCCATGTCTTCGCCTTTGAATAAGTGTAGGGACGCTTGCGGCCGTGGTTGTGGAGCCATGAGACGATGTCCTGAAAGACGCCTAACGGACATATCACGGAGCAGTAGATGCGGCCGAAGATGAGCGTGAGCAGCAGCGGAACGAGGACTATGAGGGTGTTGGCCAGCAGCGCCGGCACGAGCTGGATGTGCGCCATCCAGTGCAACCATCGGTGGATTGTGCCGGTAAAGTCGAGGAACAGCAGTGTGATGCCCGCGAAGAACACCACAGCCAGTGTGGTTCTAATCTTTCTTAACATGACTTATTTCTGTATTTGATAGTTTTTTTCTGCCCGTTGTCTTCACTATGAGTATGCTCAGTTCGTAAAGCAGCCATATCGGCAGCGAGACGACGAACAGCGTGAAGACGTCTGTCGTCGGCGTGATGATGGCTGCGATGATGAGTATGGCCACGATGGCGTGACGCCGGTAGCGCGTCATCAGAGAGCCGTTGATGATTCCCATGCGTGCCAGAAGCCAGCTGACGACCGGAAGCTCGAACACTACGCCCATCACGAGGCTCATCGTTATGAGCGTGTCCATGTATGACTGGAGCGTGAGCATGTTGTCAACGTCGGCGCTCACCTGATATGTACCGAGGAAGCGGACTGTCAGCGGAAAGACAAGAAAGTAGTTGAGCAGCGTTCCAGCCATAAACATGACGTAGGAACTGAACGTTATCCGCACGGCATAGCGGCGCTCGTCGGCGTAGAGTGCCGGCGCTATGAAACCGAACAGGGCGTACAGCACATAAGGAGAGGCCATCAGCAGACCGGCATAGAGTGCTGTCTTCATGTGAATCATGAACTGTTCGGTCAGTCCCGTATTCATCAGATGGAGCGCAAACGGCTCCGTTCCTAAAAGGCGGTAGGTTATGAAACTGCTTTCACGCGGTGCGAGGACGACATCGAAAAGCGTGTCTTTCATACAGAAAGCCACCACCGCCATGGCCGCAGTTATGAGGATTATGCGTATCAGGCAGGCCCGCAGTTCGTCCAGATGGTCCCAGAATGTGGTCACACCGCCATCTCCGGCGTTCATTTTTCCTCAGGCCCGTCGCTCTTGGCCTCCTTCTTCGTTTCCTCAGCCGGGGCTTCGCCGCCCTGTCCGTTCATTCCGTCCTTAAAACTTTTGACTCCCTTGCCCAGTCCGTTCATCAGCTCGGGAATCTTCTTGCCGCCGAAGAGAAGCAATACTATAAGTGCGATGACAAGCACTTCCTGCATTCCAAGTCCAAACATATATTATTCTCTTTTTGTTTATTAATCGTTGAATGTAGCGTCGAGCGCAGATTTATCGTATGCAAAGATACGGCAAATCAGTCTCTGCATCATTATCATAATTACGGATTGAACAACCAAAATTACATGAATTGCCGTCCCGCTGTCGTCCAACCTCTTAGATATGCGCCGCCCACTGCGGTCCATGGGTCTCGATGATGTGGTCCAGCAGTCCCTTACAGGCATCTTCCAGCAGTTCGATGACAAGCTCGAAGCCGCGGTCGCCGCCGTAATATGGATCCGGCACGCAGTCGTGGCCATCGTGATGGCGGCAGAAGTCCGTCATCATCCTTATCTTCCGGCGTTCCTCGTCGGTGCGTGCCAGTGCCATGGCGTCGTGGCGGTTCTCGCTGTCCATGACGATAATGAAGTCGAAGCGGGCCAGATCCTCACGCCGAATCTGCCGCGCACGGCTGCAGAAGTCATAGCCGTGAGCCTCGCCGTGGCTGCGCATTCGTCTGTCTGGAAGCTCTCCGGCATGCCACGGACCTATTCCGGCCGAATCAATTTCGATACAGTCGTCCAGCAGCCGCTCACGGACCAAGTGCCGCATGATGCCTTCCGCTGCGGGCGAACGGCATATATTTCCGAGGCAGACAAACAGTACGGATGTCTTCACTTCATTCAAGCTGTTTTCTTCTTTCATATCAGTCCGCATTCAATAATGTATAAGTCCCTGTTTAATAGGGTATCAGTCTATCTTCAAAAGATTCATTTTCACTTCATGTTCCGGTCGAACTTGATCAGCGTCAGACCGATTGCCGTCCATATCAGTTCCCTCAGCCGGACGAGCAGAGCCACGAATATTCCGGCGCTGGCCGTCATGGCGAGTCCCTTTGCCGACATGAGGAAACCGCCTTCGCGGCCTCCCAGCTGGAGCGGGAGGAAGAAGAGCATGTTCGCGAAGAGAGAAGTGAAGGCAAGGATGAGGATGCACTGGAGATAGTTGGCGTCGGGCATGATGACCAGCAGGATGAAGAATATCTCAAGGGCGGAGACCACTCGGCACGCCAGTTCAAGGCCGACGGCCGTGACAAAGGTGCGCGGGTTCTGATTGTGGAGTGTGGCTATCTGACGGTCGATGCCGGCCAGCTGTTCCCTGTAGTTCTCAAAAAAGCGCTGTGCGCGGCGACGGATGAGCGGGAAGTGGCTCACCAGACTCATACATCTTACCGTTATACCTTTTTTATATCCCTTGATGAAAAACCAAATAGCCGTGATGCAGAACGCGCCGACGGCTGTGAGCATGACGCCCATGGCCATGTTGACCTCCTGTATGAGGACATAGAGCACGATGGAGAGAAGCCAGAACCAGAAGTGTGAGAATATGTGGGTCATGGCGTAGAGTATGACCGATGACGACGCCCGCTCCGTTCCGATTTTCGGGGAGAGCGACATGATGCGGTAGGGTTCGCCTCCCATCAGTCCTCCCGGCGTGGCATAGTTGAGAGCGAAGCCGCTCACCGTAATCTTATACAGCCACCAGAAAGAGACCTTTTCGTTCTCGCTGTTGTTGCCGGATGCTTTCGTCGGTGTGCCACCATTGCCGTTCCCGTTTTCCGTCCCGGTACTTTGCGTCCGTTCCTGACTGCGTATGATGATATACCATGCTGCCGTATTGAACATATAGAGGAAGAACCAGAGGACGATTACGGCCCAAAACCAGTAACCCGCACGCTGCAACCCCGCCCAAACCTGGGCGAAGTCGAGCTGCGTGGTCATTATCAGCAGAACGGCGATACCGAAGATGAAGAAGCCGTTCTGATATTTCTTTTTCATTCTTCTGCTTTCCGGTTGTTAGTCTCAGATGGTGTTACGGCCGTTGTTTCCGCAGACTGACTGACGGAAGTCCGGGCGTTTTCCGTTGCCGGAGCGTTTCCGGCGTCCTGTCGTGACAGGCCGGCAGTAGCCTCGACAGCGTTGTCCGCCTGAGTCTTGCTGCCGCTGTCAGCTGGCGCAGGACTGCCGTCAGCAGCCGGTTTTGCATGACGCTCGTCGCGGACGGGCCTTCCTTCGCGTCTGAACTGGTCTTTGGGTCTGGGCATGGCAAACCTCGCTTTCTCGCTCTCGTCACGTTTCTCGTGATAGAGTTTGGGCAGAGGATTTTCCAGCGGTTCGTCATAGCTGATACGGTTGCGGTAGACGTCGATTGCCGTATAGATGGCCTGACGGAACGAGCTGACGTCGGCAATGCCCTTTCCGGCTATGTCGTATGCCGTGCCGTGGTCGGGTGAGGTGCGCACGATGGGCAGTCCGGCCGTGAAGTTGACACCGTCTTCAATGGCGAGAGCCTTGAATGGGGCCAGTCCCTGGTCGTGATACATGGCCATCACGCCGTCGAACCTGTTGTACATACCGCTTCCGAAAAATCCGTCGGCGGGGTAGGGGCCGAACGCCTGAATGCCGGCGGTCTCCAGCTCCTCTATTGCCGGGATGATGGCCTCGCTCTCCTCAGAGCCTAAGAGACCGTTGTCGCCGGAATGGGGGTTGAGCGCCAGCACGGCAATGCGGGGATTGTCGATGCGCAGGTCGCGCTTCAGACTTGTGTGGAACGTCTTTGTCTTTTCGACGATGGCTTCCTTCGTGATGGCTTTCGCCACGTCCTTTATGGGCAGATGGGTCGTCACCAGCGCCACGCGCAAGCTGCCGTTCATCAGAATCATCAGCGCTTTCTGACCCTCACCTACGCAGTTTTCAATGTATTCGGTGTGGCCGCAGAAGTGGAACTGGTCACTTTGAATGGTGTTTTTGTTAATCGGTGCCGTCACCAAAACGTCATAAAGACCGGAACGGTAGTCGGTCATGGCGCGGTCGAGAGCTTTCAGGGCTGCCTCGCCGGCTTCGGCAGAAGGCTGCCCAACTTCGATTTTTACCTCCTCGTCGAATGTCGCCAGCAGGTTCACGCGACCCTCCTGAGCTTCCTCGGCAGAGGAAATGATGCAGAAATTGGTCTGTAGGTCAAGCATTTTCCTGTGGTATGCGGCTGCCTTCGGTGAGCCGTAGATGATTGGAGTGCATAACTCAAGCATTCCCGGTTCCTCAAAAGTCTTCAGAATGACCTCATAGCCGATTCCGTTGGTATCTCCGTGCGTGATTGCCACGCGGATAAGTTTATCTTCCATAAAAGCTGTTATTTTAGTGTATATAGTGCAGCGTCAGGCTGCTGGTTAAGTTTCCGTTCTTCTTTCAGGCGCCGGCGCCGGCATTAGGGCGCCATCAGCGCTCCCCGTTCTTATGTGCCGTTGACAGCAGACCGCACGCGGCGAAGATGTCCTGGCCGCGGCTGGCGCGTATCGTGGTGAACACGCCGTGCTGCGTCAGATAGTCGCGCATGGCCTCCATCCTTCCGTCATCCGTCGTGTGGAGGTCGACGCCGGGTATGGCATGGAAGCGGATGAGGTTTATCCGGCATTCCAGTCCGCTCACCAGACGGATTATCTCGCGGGCGTGGGCCATCGTGTCGTTGAGTCCGTCGAACACGATATATTCAAACGAGATGCGTCGCTGGTGCGTGAAATCATACTGATGGAGCAGTTCGACAACATCCTTTATCGGCATCTGGCGTTCTGCCGGCATCAGCTGCAGACGCTGTTCGTGGAGCGGCGAGTGCATGCTGATGGCCACGTGGCAGTCGCTTTCGTCGAGAAAGCGCTTCAGCTTGTTCTTCACGCCGACGCTGCTGACCGTGATGCGCTTCGGGCTCCATCCGTATCCGTAGTCGGCCGTGAGCACCTCGGTGGCCCGGAGGACATTGTCGAGATTGTCCATCGGCTCACCCTGCCCCATGAAGACGACGTTGGTCAGCCGCTCGCGCTCGGGCAGGGAATAAATCTGGTTGAGTATGTCGGCGGCGGTCAGGTTGCCCTCAAAGCCCTGCTTGCCCGTCTGACAGAACAGACAGTTCATCTTGCAGCCCACCTGTGATGATACGCACAGCGTGGCGCGCTCGCCGTCGGGGATGAACACGGTTTCGACAAACTTTCCGCCGGCCGTCGGAAATAGATATTTGACCGTTCCGTCGACCGACCTCTGACAGTCGGCCGGCTCCATCGCTCCCACCGTGCATACTTCTTCGAGCCGCGCCCGGTTGGCTTTCGACAGATTGGTCATCTCGCCGATGGTCCTCACGTGGCCGGCATAAATCCACCGTGCTATCTGTCCCGCCGTAAATCCGGGCATACCGAGACTGCCGGTGACAAACTCCTTCATCTCGCCGACGGTCATGCCGAGAAGCACTTTCTTACTGCTATCCATTGTCTGTTCAAATCTTTATAATCTGCAAATTTACTGTAAATCGGGCTAAAAACAAAATAAATTACCGATAAACAGATAAAATGAGTACCTTTGCAGCCTCAAAGCAAGATTGGAGAACATGGTGAAAGAGAAAGAAATATTCAACCGCGCCCGGCTTCTTCTGGGCGACGGCGTGATGGATGAGATGGCCCGTGTGCGTGTGATAGTCTTCGGAGTGGGCGGTGTCGGGTCGTGGTGTGCCGAGAGCCTTGTGCGCTCCGGAGTGCGCCATCTGACCATTGTCGACAGCGACCGCGTCTGCGTCACGAACATCAACCGCCAGCTCATGGCCACCACCGAGACCATCGGACAGATAAAGGTCGACGCCCTGCGCAACCATCTGCTGACGGTCAGCCCGTCGGCGGAGATTGACGCCCGCTGCGAGGTCTTCACGGAGGCCACGGCGGAGAGTTTCCGGCTTGACGACTACGACTACATCATAGACGCCATCGACTCGCTCAGCGACAAGATGCTGCTCATCGAGATGGCCACGCGGACGCGCGCCCGTTTCTTCTCCTCGATGGGGGCGGCACTCAAAATAGACCCGACGCGCGTCCGGGTGGCCGAATTCTGGCGCGTCGAAGGCTGTCCTCTGGCCCGCTCGCTGCGCCAGAGGTTCAAGAAGGCGCAGCGCCGTCCCGCCCGAAAGTTCCTCTGTGTCTACAGTGACGAACGGCTGGAGAACAAGCCCGTCGATGATGCCGAGGTCATCGAAAGCGCCGCCTCATCCGACGTGACGTCTGCTCCGGACATCACTCAGCAGTCATCCGGCGTGCCACGGACGCTGAAAAAACAGGCCAACGGCTCGCTCATGCACATCACGGCCATCTTCGGCCTGACCATTGCCGGACTTGTCATTCAGGACATCGCCGGACGGGAGGGGTGAGGAAGAATTCACCGTCGGAGGTGTTGTATGCCGGAAGCGCGTGCTCACCCGATAAATATATTCCGCCCGCTCCTCCTCAGCAGTAGGGACATAGTTTTGTCTTTGTCCGCAAGCAAAATGTCTAATACCAATGTGTCGCTTGCGGACAAAGACAAGACTATGTCCCTACTGCTGAGGAGGAGCGGGCGGTTGTATTATTCCAAATGTCGGAAGTATCATTTTAATATTAAGAATTTCCGCTCTAAAAAATAGACAATAGGTGTGTGGCAAGGTAACGTTTATTCTGAATTTCGGACTTTTCGGAAAAGCTGGAAAAATGGTTCGGGAGGGCGACGAAGGCGTCGTTTTTTAACATTATGACACCCTCGGTTCGACCGAAAAACTGCGGTCGTCGACCAATAAGGCCCTCCCGAGGTTGCGACGGCGGCCCCGTTGGAAGACGACGGGGCCGCCGTTGCAATGCAACGAGGCCCTTGTTGCAACCTCGGGAGGGCCTTATTGCAAAGTCGGGGAAATGTAACGGAAAGTGAGTATGATGTTATTCGGTTGAGTATCAGGGTATTATGTAAAACCGCGAAAAACCGGAGTTTTTTGCCAGAAATACGTGATTTTTTCGTCAGTGGCCGTTTTTTGAAGACGTTTGTCCTGTTTATTCGGAGATGTGAGTGTGTAAAATTTATTTGTCCGGTTGTCGTGTTATGGGTCGGATGCAGCTGTGGCGGATTGGCAATCATGGCTGTTCGGAAGATAATCCAATGCTGTGAAATCCGCTACCACATGAAGTTTTCTTTTGGACAGCAGTGATTTCGCGTCCTCGACAGCGCATATTGGTCGTGGCGCAGCCCTTTGTTTCGTCGACAAATTGTCGGCTGCGGCGAAAAAGATGGGCTGGGGGGCGTATTTATTGGAAATACGTTTTGAGTTTGAAGAATATTTATTAATTTTGCAGCGTGATAAAGGCTAATATCGCACATTAATAACTCGGAAGGGCGGCTCGTGTATATTATAAATACGTTGGGCGCCCTTTTTTCGGTTAATGGCATATTATGTAAATCAATAGGGTGACAATATAACTCAACAGAGAATGTATGGTAACTCAACATTGAATGTGCATGTAAATCAATCGAGTGACAATATAACTCAACAACGAACGTATAGAAATCAAACAGAGGACACATTATTATATATGAAACGCATAATCCTGATCTTTGTCTCGGCGGCGCTGATCGGCGCCTGCGGACCGTCGTATGAGGAGCAGAAGCGGCTCACGCGTGCCGAACGCCAGCGTCTGGCGCGGGAGGATTCGGCTGCGTTGAAGATTGCCGTGACGCCGACGCTCGACTGTCTGCCGCTCTATGTGGCCCAACATTATGACCTGTTCGCCGGGCTGGGAGCCGACGTGAGACTGAAAAGATTTGCCGCACGGATGGACTGTGACGAGGCCATGAAGGCGCGGAAGGTGGAAGGGCTTGTCACCGACCTCGTGAGGGGACAGCGGCTTGTCGGGCTCGGCGTGCCGTTGGACTATCTGACGGCGACCGGCGCCTACTGGCAACTGCTGACCAACCGCAACGCCCGCATCAAGGAGCTGAAGCAGCTCAACGACAAGATGCTGGCCATGACGCGCTATTCGGCCACGGACCTGTTGGGCGACTATGCCGTTGACAGCGTCGGACTGGTGCCCGAAATGGTGTTCCGAATACAGATCAACGACATGGTTCTGCGGCTGAAGATGATTGAAAACAACGAGATGGACGCCGCGTTGCTCACCGAACCGCAGGCCACGGCGGCACGGATGCTGAAAAATCCGGTGCTGATGGACTCGCGGAAGCTGGGGATGAGGCTCGGAGCGATGGCCGTGAGACAGGACCTGAAGGGTGACACGGCGCGGCAGAAGCAGGTGGAGGTGCTGATGAAGGCATACGACATGGCCTGTGACTCGATAAAGAAATATGGTCTGAAGGGCTATAGGAAGCTGATTGCCGAGAAGTGTGGGGTTGGCGAGAACGTCGCCGATGCGCTCCCGAAGGACATCCGCTTCGACCATGCGGCGGCTCCGCGGAAGGAGGACATCGACCGCGCCGAGGCATGGCTGGCCCGGAAACTGGCTGATGACGAAACAACAAAGGACGACGATGGAGGCAAATAAGGAATTGGACGACATAATAAAGCTGTTCGCCGAACAGCGGCTGAGCATGGTCATGGACCGTTTCGGGGCGTTTGTGGGCAAATATCCGGAGCTCAATCTGGGTGAGCCGTTGGACGGAATACGCTGTGACTATGACCGCATGGCCGACTATTGGGCCACGGGCTACCGTGACCCGCAGCTCGAACGGATATACAACTCGCTCATGCGGCGGTTCTACAGTCTCGTTGCCGACGCATACGTGCGCTATGACATAGCCCATTCTTCATACACGTCGTCCGTCCGCCGGCGCATCGACGGGGCCGGACGTGACTGGTCGCTGCCCGTACTGCGCGCCGCGCTGGAGGGTTTTGTGACGGATGCGGCCATGCTCGAACTCGAACCGGAGCATGTCCGGAAGCAGAAGAAGAGTGAGCTTTATGCCGCCCACCAGCGGATGATGAACGACCTTTTCGACAATATCCTGACCTCGCTGCAGTGGAGTGAGGGCACGGCTGACGCCTACGCTGAGATGCTTCTCTCGCCGACGGTGGACACGAACGATCAGCAGCTCATCGTCTCGGCGCTGACGCTGAGCACGATGAACCTGTTCGACATCAACAAGTTCCGCGTTCTCGTCAGGGTATATCGGCAGACGACGGACGAGAATGTCCGTCAGAGGGCGCTCGTCGGATGGGTGCTCTCGGTGAAATGGGACTTCTGTAGGATTTTCCCGGAGCAGCGGACAATGGTCGGAGACATGCTCGCTGACGAGACGGTGAGGGCGGAGCTGACCGAGCTACAGATACAGCTGTTCTACTGTGTCATGGCTGAAAGCGACACGAAGAAGATTCAGAAGGAGATAATGCCGGATCTGCTCAAGCACAACAATCTCCATATCACGCCAACGGGCATCGAGGAGAAGGTCGAAGACCCCATGCAGGACATTCTCGACCCGGAGGCTTCGGAGCGCAACATGGAGAAGGTGGAAGAAGGATTCCGCAAGATGGTGGACATGCAGAAGGCCGGGTCGGACATCTATTTCGGCGGGTTCTCGCAGATGAAGCGCTTCCCGTTCTTCAGCAGCGTGAGCAACTGGTTCGTTCCGTTCTATCCCGAACATCCGGCGGTCAGCCCTATCTATGAGCGGATGGGCCACGGACGGTTCCTCAGCATGATGATGAACCGCGGACCGTTCTGCAACAGTGACAAGTATTCTTTTGTCCTGGCGTTCAGTCAGGTGATTGAACGCATACCGCAGAGCATGCGCTCAATCATCGACAACGGGGAGCTGGCAGGTGTCGGCGGCATGCCCGAAGCCGACACAAAGACGCCGGCCTACATCCGTCGGACATATCTTCAGGACCTCTACCGCTTCTTCCGGCTGTTCCCGTCGCGCAGCCAGTTCCGCAATCCGTTCGGCGTTCCGGACGCCAGAGAAATCTCTCCCGTCTATATATTCTTCGCCAACCGTATGTTCCGCGGGACGCCGCTGGAGAGCCGTTTCGGCGAAATAGGCTCGTTCATGCTCAAGAACAAGATGTTTGAGGAGGTGCTCGGAGTGATTGGCAACTACGGAGACGAAAGCCGGGACTATCAGTATTACATGCTCTTGGGGCATGTCCTGCTCCGTGAGGGCGGTGCGACATCAGACCCGCGGGTGATGGCAATGACGGCCACGGAATGTTTCGGGCGTGCTTTGGAGTTGAAACCGGGTGATGTGCGGGCCTTGACTGGACGCGCGCGGGCCCTGTTCTACGAGGACCGTTATGCTGAAGCGCGTGACGCCTACGCCATTCTGATGGAAAACGCACCGGAGAATGTGGGCTATGCGGTGGGCTATTGCGCGTGTCTGACAAACCTGTGGGAATATGAGGCCGCCCTGAAGGTGCTCTACAGGCTTGACTATGAGACTCCGGACAATGTCGGGGTGAACCGCGTTATGGCACGTGCGCTTGTCGGGGCGGGGAAGTATGAACAGGCAAGACAGATTTATGAGAAGCTCGAAAGCCGTGGCGTCATGGACGCTAACGACCGCTTGAACCGTGGTTTCTGCGAGTGGTTTGCGGACAATAACCGTGCCGCGGCGGAATGTTTCGCGGGTTATATGACGGCACGATACCCCAACAGAAACCGTATCGAGATATGTGACGAGATCTACAGAAGTGCTTTCCAGACCGAAATGAAATTCATCCTGGCTCATGACGTGACTCCGCTGGAGGTGGAACTGATGACCGATTTAGTCTGCGCGGAGGTGAAGAGGGGAGCTTAGAAGACGGAATAAGGTCTTTGTAGATACATGATAGTATGTCTATGAATACCTTATAATATAATCAGAACACAGAGACACGGAGACGCAGAGTTTTCTTATAGTATGTTTCTGAACACTTATAATATAACCTGAACACAGAGACACGGAGACACAGAGGGATAAAATAACTCTGTGTCTCCGTGTCTCTGTGTTCAGATTATAAACAAATTGTTGTCTGTTTGCTTGCTTTTTCCATTGTCATAACACGGGGGCCAGCAGATGGGCGAACCATCCGACGAACTTCTGCCATGGCGTTCTGAACTCGTCCCACGTCTTTTCCGTGAGATAGACGCTCTTCTTCTTGTCGTTGTCGAAGATATTGTCGAGCTGGCGCGTGGTGTTCGGGTCGATGATGACGGCGTTTTCCTCGTAATCCCAGCTGAGGCTGCGGGAGTTGAGGTTGGCGCTGCCGACGGTGCAGAAGCGGCCGTCGACCATGATGACTTTGGTGTGGTGGAAGCCCGGTTGGTACAGCCATACGTCCACGCCGCGCTTCATCAGCTTGTGTACATTATAGAATACGCAGTCCGGAGTCAGCGGAATGTCGCTCTTTGCCGATACCATTATCTCAACCTTCACGCCGCGCTTGACCGCGTTGCGCAACGCTTTCTTCAGCTTGCGGTTGAGGGTCAGATACGGATTGATGAGCTTGATGGAGTCCTGGGCGCAGTTGATGGCGTTCTCGTAGAACGTCCGGATGATCTTGTTCGACGTGCGCGGCTCGCGGTTGATGATGCCCACCATCTTGCGGCCGGCTGTCTCCGTGGTGTCAGGTGTAAGGCCGTTGAAGCTCTCCGGCGTGTATGCGCGGAAATATTCCGGCCGCCAGAGGTCCTCGCTGGTGACCTTCTGCCATATCCGCGTGAATATCATCTGGAGCTGGTTGACGGCTCCTCCCTCTATGCGGCAGTGCATGTCGCGCCATTCTCCCACCTGTTCCGTGCCGTTGATATAATAGTCGGCCACGTTCATTCCGCCCGTGTAGGCTATGCTTCCGTCGATGACGACAATCTTGCGGTGGTCGCGGAGGAAGATGTGGTTGACCCATGGGAAGCGTATCGGGTCGAACTCGTGGATGTTGACACCGGTCCGTCTGAGGCTGTCGACGTGCTCACGGCGCAGCGGCTGGTTGTTCGAGTCGTTGCCGAAACCGTCGAACAAGGCTCTCACTTCCACGCCCTCGGCCGCCTTCACACGCAGAAGGTCGAACAGCTCGGACGCAATGGAGTCGTTGCGGAAGTTGAAGTATTCGAGGTGAATGCTGCTGCGGGCCTGCCGGATGGCTTCGAACATGTCGTCAAACTTGGCCTGTCCGGTGGTGAGCAGCGTCACGCTGTTGTTGTGACTGAAGGTTATGCCGTTATCCTTAAGTACCTTCACGATGGCAGAATCGCTTCTGTTTATTGCAAAATCGCTTGCCTGCGACTCCACGTTGGCCGTGGATAGTAGCAGACAAGCGATGGTTATAAATGATTTCATCAATGTTTCTTACGATGTTTAAGTCGGTATTCCAATGGTGACATGCCGTGCTTGTCCTTGAATATGGCCGCAAAGTTCTCCGCAGTCATGAACCCGAGGTTGATGGCGAGCTCGCTCATGTTGATGTCCGTACGTGCCAGCAGTGTGCATGCGTGCTTCAGGCGCAGTTCCCTGACGAGCTCGGCAGGTGTCTTCGACGTGATGCTTCTTATCTTGCGGAAGAACGGAACGCGTCCCATTCCCATGGCAGAAGCCATCTCTTCGAGGCTTATGTGGCCGTGGCTCATGTTCTGCAGTACATACTGCTCGACGTTCTGCATCAGTTTACGGTCCATGATGCTGTTCATGGTGTAGTCCCCCATCGTGACATCGCCGGCATAATAGAGGTCATATTCGCTCTGCGGGGCATCACCGTCGCCGGGCTCATGCCCGGCCGGAGTGTCCGTTGCGGTGTCTTCCGCGTGGTCTGTGGTGTCCTCGCTGCTGTCGTGCGACGTTCTTTCTTCCTCTCCGATGACGTTGTCCTGAATGTTGTCGTAGTTGATTGTGGCCGTAGTCATGCTGGCGTTGATGCTCTCCAGACGTCTCGTTTCCTTGCCCTCGATGAGTCCGTCGGACATCTCCTCGGGAGCGAGACCCAGCAGACGGTTGAAGCGGAGGATGGCTTCCTGTATGTTGAACGGCTTGGCCAGATAGTCGTCGGCGCTCAGCGTGATATTCATGTCGTGCATGTCTGCAGATGTCAGCACACCGTCGGTCATGAGAACGAAGAAGATGTTTTCCGTTTTCTGGTTCATCTTGATGCGGTTGCACAGTTCGCTGCCGCTTGTTCCGGGCATATTCTGCTTGCAGACGATGATGTTGGCTTTGAGCACTTGCAGGTCTGCGGCGGCCTTGTTGACGTCGTTGTAGACGTGCATGTCATAGACATTGCGCAGGTGGGCCATTATAAATCTGAGGAACTCCTCGTTGTCGTCGATGAAGATGACAGTATATTGTTTTGTCGTCGGGTCGCCTTGGTGTGGCTTGAGGTCCGCCGTGAGCGTTGCGACATCCGTCCGCGAGAGTTCAATCTCCCCCTTGTCGTTGAGCTGCATTCTGTTTGTCGCAGTGACGGAAGCCTTCGATTCGGGATTTTCCAGTGTCGTCTGCATCTCCGATATGCGTGTGATTATTTGCAGCATCTGGAAGTGAAGCGAGTTGATTTGTTCTCTGTTCTCCACAGTATGGGCTTTTTCCGCCATATTGCCGATGATAGATGTCATTCTGGCCATCGGCTGGCGCAGGTCGTCGCTGGCTGCTTTGATCTCCTCGCGCTGGAATGCAAGTTCGCGGATAATGGCTTTCTTCTTCGACCACATATATGATATGCGCTTGAAACCGAATATCCACAGATAGATGGCGACGGCCAGAACGGCGGCATATATGATTATCATCCACCACGAGATCCACCACGGACGGAGTATCGTTATGTCCAAAACACGTTCCTGATTGCTGATCGCGCCGTCAGCGCTGATGGCTTTCACGTGAAGTCTGTAGTCTCCGCTGCCGATGTTTCGGAAGGTAACGCCGTGGGACAGCGCGTCTCCGTTATGCCAGTCGTTGTCCAGTCCTTCCATCCAGAACATGAATTGGAGTCGTTCGCTCTGGTTGTAGTTTCCGGCCGCAAACTTAATGGTGAATGTGTTCTGGTCACTTGTCAGTTCGATGCGGTTGCTCTCGTTGAGCGCCTGCGGCAGGGGGACATTGCCGTCATACTCATGTCCGGTGACGACTTCGGTGTCTCCTATGAACAGTTGGGTGAGCATGACGCGCGGCAGGGTCTCATTGCCGTCCTTATCATGATGGCGCATCCAGTTGACACCGTTGAGGCCGCCCATCATGACGTTTCCGTCGCGGCGCGTGAGGATGGCTCCTTTGTTGAACTCGTTGCTCTGCAGTCCGTCGGAAGTGTCGTAGTTGTAGAGACCGTAGTTGAACGTGCCGTTCTCGTGGTTGCGCTGTACGACCACGCGGGTGACGCCGTTGGTCGTCGTGACCCATATATTGTGGTCCTTGTCCTCGGTCAGTCCGCTGATGCAGTTGTTCGCCAGTCCGTTCTTTTCGGTTATATAGTTGAGGCTGTCGTTCTCCATGTTGAGCACGTTGATGCCTTCGCGTGTACCGATCCAGAGCAGTCCGCGCGAGTCTTCGAGCACTTGGGTGATATAGTTGTTGGTGAACGTCTTCAGATTGGTGGAGTTTCCGGTGAGCACGGTCTTTTCCGTCGTTGAGAGATTGAGGACGACCAGTCCCTCACCCGTACCGACAAAGAGATTGTTCCCTTTCCCGTAGAAGAGCGTGGTGACGTTGTTCGTGTTCAGTTTTCCGTTCTCCCTTGTGTATGTCGAGAACGTGTTCATCCTCGGATTGAAGATCTGCAGTCCTCCCGCGGTTGCAATCCAGAGGTTTCCTGTCTTGTCCGTGCAGAGAGCGTTGATGCGGTCGTTGATGATGGTACGCATGCTGTCGCGTGCGGCGGAGTATATCGTGCTTGTCCCGTCCTTAATCCTTGTCAGTCCGTTGCGTTTCGAACCTACCCACAGACTGCCGTCGGCAGTGGTGGCCATCGCCGACACCTTCTTGCTGGCCAGCGGTCCGTCATAACCGATGACGCCCAGTCCGCTCGTTCCTATCCACACTTTCCCGGTGGCGTCCTGAGCCAGTGCGGTCACGTCGCCGCAGAGGTCGGACTCAAACTTATATATGTTTTGTCCGCTGAAGGCCACTCCCGATTTTTCCGTTCCGACCCAAAGGAGGTCCGTGTCGTCAACGTAGAGACTCTGGATGTTCCTTGTCTCGTCGTTGCGGTACGTGCGGTCGTTGAGTCCCCGTGGCTGAACGGAGACCATCTCATGGGTGTTGACGTTCATGGCCAGCAGTCCCATCAGGTCTGTACCGATCCAGATATTTCCCTTTCTGTCTCCCGCCATTCCGTTGACGGCATGGTCCTCGGCCACACCGGTCATGCCGAGACGGTCACCGAAGGTCATGTCCCACGTGTTGGCATTCTTCCGGTAGAGCATGAGCGTTCCCTGTCCGTAGAGCCAGATGTTGTCCATCTGGTCGGCAAAGGCCTTCAGCGACGGTGTCTTGCGTAGCCGTGCGGAGGCGACGGCATCTGTCTGCCATACTGTGTGCTGCTGGTGCATGATGTCGCAGCACACCAGCCGTCCGTCGTCATAGACAATCACGGCGCCGTCGTGACACTCGCTGATGGAGCAGATATTTCCCTCCGGCACGCCTTGGGCGTCGTTCGTATAGCCGAACTCATAGAGCAGCTGCTGCTGCATGTTGTAGGCCATGACACCTTTGTTGGGTATTGCCGCCCAGAGATTTTTGTGGCTGTCGATGTAGACCACGGTGGGCGTGCTGTTGATGCCCATCTTGCCGAACACCTGACGCATGTCCCGCTCGAATGTCTCCGTCTGTGGGTGATAGACACAGAGTCCCGAGAGCGTGTTGATCCACAGGTTGCCGTCCAGCGACTCCTGCAGACTCACGATATAGCTGTCGGGCAGCGACGAGCCGTCCTGGGAGTTGCACTGGAAGTATTTGAAGGTATATCCGTCATAGCGGTATAGTCCGGCCGGCGTTCCGAACCAGACATAACCGCGCGAGTCCTTCATTATGCAGTTGATCTGACTGCTGTTCAGACCGTTGCGTGCATCAAGCGTCTTGAACAGATAGACCGCCGCCACCGTCAGGGGCAGTAGCAGTAGCATGACGCACAGTATTCGTTTTAGTTGTCTCATGTTTTAAGTTGAGTTGTCTGTAGTGTATGCGTGCCGCTTTTATCAGATCATGCAAGAGTAGTGGTCGACGACGCCGAGCAGCCTGTCGTCCTTGTCCGCCACCAGCACGGAGTGGATTTTATACCGGTTCATAATCCGCTGTATCTCCGAAATCTTGGTCTGCGGCGACACTTTCTTCGGCTTCTCGGTCATGATGTCGGCCACGGTGCGGTCGAAGAACTCCGCCTGCCATTTTTCCATGGCGCGCCGGATGTCGCCGTCGGTTATCAGTCCGCGTATGCATCCGTCGGCAATGGCCACTCCCAGTCCGAGCTTTCCCTTGCTGACGAGAATGATGGCCTCGCCGAGGTGCATGTCGGGCGTGATGACGGGCAGGTCGACCGTCCTCATGACATCCTGTGCCGTGGTGAGCAGCCGCTTGCCCAGCTCACCGCCGGGATGGAACTGAGCGAAGTCCTGCGGGCGGAAATTGCGGCGCTCCATCAGTGCTACGGCCAGCGCGTCACCCATGGCCAGCATGGCCGTCGTGCTGCTCGTCGGGGCGAGATTGAGCGGACAGGCTTCGCGGCGCACGCTCACGTTGAGATGGCACGTGGAATATTTTGCCAGCAGCGAGTCCGGATTGCCGCTCATGGCGATTATCGGAATCTGCATGTGGAGCACCATCGGGATGAACCTCAGCAGCTCGTCGGTGTTTCCGGAGTTGGAGATGGCCAGCACGACATCGTCGCGTGTCATCACGCCGAGGTCTCCGTGGAAGACGTCGAGCGGATTGATGAAGAACGATGGCGTTCCCGTGCTGGACAGCGTGGCGGCAATCTTGGCGCCGATATGTCCGCTCTTGCCCACACCGGTGATTATGACCTTACCGTGGCAGCCGTACATGAGTTCGACGGCACGGTCGAGGTTCTCGTCCATTTTAGGTATGAGGTCGAGCAGTGCTTCGGCCTCGTCTTTGATGCACTGTATGGCGTATTCTCTTGTTGTCATAGTAATATGGCCCCTCCACGGACATTTCCGCTTGGCTGTTTTCCCATTAGCGGGAGACGCCCATGGACTTTTTCGGGGGATTTTCTTTGTTTTGGTTATGAATTCTTCATGTCTTAGTCTCTCGTTGCCGGTTCTCCGGATTTCTGTTCACGTCGGAAAACGGGCGTCTTTTTGTTCCGTCATCCGCTGGCCGGCGGTGGCTTCTTACTGCTCCGTTAACTTGCGGACGAGACCTTCCAGCTTCGCCAGTTCCAGCATGTTGGCCGCGTCGCTCAGTCCGCGGTTCGGATCGGGATGGACCTCGAAGAAATAGCCCGTCGCCCCGAAAGCCTTCGCAGCCATGGCCATCTGCGGGACGAAACGTCTGTCGCCTCCCGTCTTTCCGCCGTCGCCTCCCGGACGCTGCACGCTGTGGGTGCAGTCCATGATGACCGTGGGCACGATTTCGAGCATGTCGGGGATATTGCGGAAGTCGACCATCAGATTGTTATATCCGTAGATGTTCCCGCGCTCCGTCAGCCAGACCTCCGCCGCACCGGCTTCGCGGGCCTTCTCGACCGGGAAACGCATGTCGCGGCCGCTAAGGAACTGGGCTTTCTTGATGTTGACCGTGCGTCCCGTGCGTGCCGCGGCCACCAGCAGGTCGGTCTGACGGCAGAGGAACGCCGGAATCTGGAGCACGTCGGCCACGTCGGCCACCGGTCCGGCTTGCCAGCTCTCGTGTATGTCGGTAAGGATTTTGAGCCCGTAGCGGCTTTTGATGTCGTCCAGCATCTTCATTCCGCGCTCCAGACCGGGACCCCGGAATGAGCTTATGGACGTCCGGTTGGCCTTGTCGAAGGAGGCTTTGAATATGATGTCGGCACCCGTCAGACTGTTTATTCTGACCAGCTCGCGGGCCACCGTGTCGAGCAGTTCTTCCGACTCGATGACACACGGGCCGGCTATAATCGTATTCTTCATATTTTAATAATGTATAATAACACATGCAAAGTTAGTTAAATTCTGCGTAACGGCAAATAAATGTCCATAAAATTAAGGCGAAAGCATCAGACGGGTCTCATTGAATGTTCATGAAATCAGGTCGTCTGCATCTTGTTGTCGGCCTTAAATGGTTGTGAAATCAGGCTGTCAGCATCTCTTTGGTGGTTTTTAGTGCATATAAATTCAAGTCAAAAGATGGACTTGATATGTCATTGATGCTTAAGGGGTACAAGGCAGATATGCACTCTCGCTTGCATTGTCCCAAGTCAGCACTGCCTGTAATGCTGTTACAAGGGCATAAAGCATATCAGGCTCCCTCCCTTTGGGAGGGTTGGGGTGGGTTTTTATTTTGTTTTCTCACTGTCATCATAATATCACGGAATTTAACACTTGAAAATTCTAATTCTGGAGAGCGGCAAAGCCGAAATCATGAC